>Ga0172373_10005946_pt1 | contig 16479 bp, 10 predicted proteins | sample Lak10m_2_FD_114546 | JGI IMG/M metagenome (GOLD analysis project Ga0172373, IMG submission 114546) | Freshwater microbial communities from Kabuno Bay, South-Kivu, Congo - kab_092012_10m | ecosystem: Environmental > Aquatic > Freshwater > Lake | place: Democratic Republic of the Congo...
GCAAACAACAACCCCAGCGCGGCACCTACCAGCAAAATACGGTCGCGCAATTGCATGGCCGGTGCAAAAGCCTGCGTTACATCCTCGCGCACCAAGCCTATCCATCCCAAGCCCTGATAATCGTGATAGCCGGACGACTTGGCATAACCAACCAGATAAGTCTTGCCATTTTGCCAGCGCTCTAGCAGATAGCCGCTGTCCTTCCCCGCTGCCGAAATTGCCAACATGGTCTTGGGCGCAAGCGAGCTTAGGGGGGTGCGCGGTGCGGCCGCCCCAGACAAAATCAAGCCATCCTGACTGACCACAAAAATATCTTTACCGGGTGACTTCTTGCTATCGAGCACCTCTTCCAGCCAGTTCCAATAGATATGCCCGCACAGCACACCTTGCACATTACCTTGCTCATCCTTTACCGGTGCGGCCACATCAACTAGATAAAAAGGCTGACCAGAAGGGTTGGGCAGTAGCTTGGCGAGCAACAACGCATCGTGCATATCGCCAACATAAGGAGCGGTTCTGGCCTTCGTGCACCAGGGGCGTTTGCTCAAATCCTTGCCTTCTAAATATCGTCCGGTTCCAACTACACCTTGCCCCTGCAAGTCGCACATCCCTATCCAGGCATAGGCATTAAAATTGCGCTGTAAATTCTCTAACAATGTACGTTTAGCAGCGACTGTCACCTGAGCTGAGCGCATATCATCCAGCGCCGCGACATTCCTGATCTCGCGACTACGCTCGAACATGCTTCTATCCATTACATCCAGCACACTCTTGGCACGCAGGGCAAACTCCTCACCCTGACTTTGCTCAATTTGGCTCTTACTGTTTTCACCCGCGTAATAACTCAACGCCAGCGAAAGTGTGATGGCCACCAGTGCACTGGCCAGGCCAATTTGTTGGCGCAGTCCACTGACCGGACTCAGTCGGCTTAGCCAACTCATAATCCACCCCTAGGCACATATCGGATACACCTAATCATGCCAACATCTCCCGCATGGCTGCTTCAAATTGCGCGATAGGTACGGGTTTACCGAACAGATACCCTTGATAACGCTGGCATCCCTGACTAATCAGAAAATTTTTCTGCGCACTGGTCTCCACGCCTTCGGCAATGACATCCAAGCCCAGCATCTGCGACATGGTAATGATGGTCTGCACGATGGCGGCATCGCTGCTGTCGGTGGTGATGTCGTTGACAAAACTCTTGTCTATTTTGATCTGATGCAGCGGCAGACGTTTCAGATATTGCAGCGAAGAATAGCCCGTGCCGAAATCATCGATGGAGAAGGTCACGCCCAAACGTTGCAGTTCCTGCATCTTGAGAATGGTGGCCTCGACATCTTCCAACAGCACGCCTTCGGTCAACTCCAGCTTCAACCGGTTCGCCGGCACGCCCGTCTCATTCAATATCTGGCTGACCTGCTGCAAAAACTCGGCATGGTGGAACTGCTTGGCGCTCACGTTCACCGCCAGCGTAAGTTCACGGGTGCGCTCATGCCCTTGCCACAATGCAAGTTGCTGGCATGCGGTGCGCAACACCCATATCCCGATGGGGATAATCAGCCCAGTCTGTTCGGCCAGCGGAATGAAGTCTAGCGGTCCCACCATGCCACGCTGCGGATGAAGCCAGCGCAACAGCACCTCGGCCCCCAGATGCTTGTCGTCCATATCCACCTGCAACTGGTAATAGAGCTGCAACTGCCCCAGCGCCAAGGCCGCACGCAAGTCGTTGCTCAAACTTAAGCGCTCTTCGATATTTGACTGGGTGTTTGCATCAAAGAAACGGATGGTGTTGCGCCCTGCCGATTTGGCTTGATACATGGCGGCATCCGCGTGCATGAGCAGACTGTCCATATCTTCGCTATGACCGTCGAACAAGACGATACCGATACTCGACGAGGTGCGGTGCTCATGCGTTTTCAATAGATAGGGCCGGTCCAGCTCGGCGCGCATCTTTTCCCCGACCATCTCGGCATAGACCGCGGCCTCCGCGCCGTCCTTGCCGAGTCCTTCCAGCATCACCACGAACTCATCGCCGCCCAGACGCGCGACAGTGTCCTCCTCGCGCACACAACTCCGCAGGCGTTGCGCGACCTGTATCAAAAGTTGGTCGCCAACATCGTGCCCCTTGGAATCGTTGATCGCCTTGAAGTTGTCCAGATCAAGGAACAGCACCGCCCCATACACACCGTTGCGCGCACTCAACAGCAGCACCTGACGCATACGGTCGGCCAACAGGCGGCGGTTGGGTAAACCGGTCAATACATCGAAAAAGGCCAGCTGGTGAATCTTCTCCTCATTCAGTTTGCGCGCGGTGATGTCGCTGCGCATCGAGATGTACTGAGTGGGCTTACCCTGCTCATCCAGATACGGCACGATGGTGCTCAACACCCAATACAAATGGCCGTCCTTGGCGCGGTTGCAAATCTCGCCACGCCACACTTGACCCGAGGTTATGCAGCGATACATTTCGGTGAAGAACGAGCGGGGATGCACGCCCGAGTTAAGAATGCGATGGTTCTGCCCGAGCAACTCCTCCGCGCTATAACCACTAATCTCACAGAGCCGCTGATTGGCGTAGGTGATATTGCCTTGCACATCAGTGGCACCGACGATGGCATGTTGGTCAAGCGCGAACTTGTGATAGCGCAGCTCATGCAACGCTGCCTGCAAACGTGCTGTCTCTGTCCGCAATGACGCCTCGGCGCGCATACGCGCACGGCTGTCTGCTGCCGCTACACGCATCTGCACGATATGCAACAACATGTAAGCGAGAAGCTTGCCGAGATGCGCCATCATGGTGAATTTTTCGTGTGGCGAGGTGGAATACAACATGCACAAATCGGATAGCAGTAGCAACACGCCCATCCACGCCAGCCCTTCAAACAAAGGATGTGTAGCACGCTCGCGCCAAGCCATATAGATGACCAGCGCCCACAACGGCAGCAGCGGTATCTGGGTGGGACGCTGTATGCCCAACACGCCGGTATCCACATATTTAGGCAGATACAGCGACACAGCCAGCAAGGCGAGGGTGATAACCAGCATCCCCAAGGTGTACAGGTATATCGATAGTTGTGAACTGCCACGTTTGAGATACAAGGCCCAAAGCAGCGCGATGGGCAACACATAGGTAGAGGGCGGCCAGGTGGCAGGTCGCAAAAAGCTCGCCTCCTGAGTAATCCAATGCAGGCTGCCCACCCACTCTATGCCGATAAAGGCGTGCAAGATTTCAGTACCCGCAGCGAACCCGAAGCCGACTACCAGATAGCGTCTAAAGTTAGCCTTGATTGCAGTCTGTTCAGCCAGCAGAAACACCGCGAGCATGAATGACAAGATGCCATTACCGGTATCCAACAGCAGGTGCATATTGACGAACTTCTCATCCCCCATCGTCCATAAGCCCGACACCAACAAGCCATACAACAGCATGAAAGCAAGGAAAGTCAGATGGTATTTGGGCCACCGCGCACTGTTGCTCGTCATCCCTGCACCCCGCCCAATAAATCCAAAAACTGATGCAAGGGCACCGGTTTGCTGAACAGGTAGCCCTGAAAAGCATGACAACCGCGCAACTCCAGAAACTCTTGTTGCTCGGGCGTCTCCACGCCTTCGGCGATCACGTTCAGCCCCAGCGCCTCGGTCATCGCGATGATGGTCTGTACGATGGCGGCATCATTGGGATCGGTGGTGATGTCGCGTACAAAGGTCTGGTCTATCTTGATTTGATCCAACGGCAGGCGCTTTAGATAACTGAGCGAGGAATAGCCCGTGCCGAAATCGTCCATGGAGAACGTGATGCCAAGCAAACGCAGCTCGCGCATCTTGGCAATGGTGTCTTCGACATTTTCCAACACCGTGCTCTCGGTCAATTCGAGCTTGAGGTGCGAAGGTTTTGCCCCGGTCTCGAATAACACCGTCCTGACCTGATCGACGAAATCGGCCTTGCGGAACTGTTTGGCGCTGACGTTGACGGCCAATGACAAATCGGCGGTCTGGCTGTATTGCTGCAAAATCCTCAGCTGTTTGCACGCGCTACGCAGCGCCCACAAACCCATCGGAATAATCAGGCCGGTCTCTTCTGCCAAGGGAATAAACTGTGCCGGTGAAACTAGACCGCGCGTGGGACTTTCCCAGCGCATCAGCACTTCGGCCCCCAGCACACGCCGCTGCGCATCCACCTGAATCTGGTAATAGAGACGCAACTCATCACGCTGCAAGGCTAATTCCAATTCAGCTTCCAGCTCGATACGCAGATCGATGGCGGCTTGCATCTCGGGATCATAAAAACGGATCGCGTTGCGTCCCGCCTGTTTAGCCTGATACATGGAGATGTCGGCGTATTTGAACAACACGTCGAGGTTCTCCTGATGGCCACGGAACATCACCACACCGATGCTGGGCGTGCTTTGATGGCGGTTCTCACCAAGCTGGTATGGTTCACTCAGTGCGGCGCGTATCTTCTCCGCTACCGCTTCAATATGGTTGGCTGCCTCGGCCTGAATGTTGCTCAAGCCTTCCAGCACCAAGACGAATTCATCACCGCCCAGCCGCGCCACGGTGTCCCCTTGGCGCACCACCGCCTGTAAACGCGCAGCCACTTCCTTCAGCAACAAATCACCTACATCATGTCCCTTGGTGTCATTGAGTTTCTTAAAGTTATCCAGGTCGAGCAAAACGAGTGCGCCATAGCGGCCATTGCGCGCACTGACCGCCAATGCCTGCTGCGCACGCTCCATCAATAAGCGGCGATTGGCCAATTCAGTCAATGGGTCATAAAAAGCCAGCTGATGGATATGCGCCTCATTCACCTTGCGCTGCGAAATGTCGAGAAAGGTTGCGACCGCACCAATCACGACACCTTCTTTTTCGATGGGCTGAGACCAGTATTCCACCGGCACTGCCACGCCATCTTTGCGCCAGTACACCTCCTGATCGGAATGCACTGGCTGATTGATTCTGAAGGCTTGATACATGATGCAATCCTTGGCCGGATAGACTTTGCCATTGGCATGCGAATGATGAATCAGGCTGTGCATATGCTTGCCCATCACCTCATCTTCATGCGCATAGCCCAATATCTTGAGGAATGCGGCGTTGACGAAAGTACAGTTACCTTCGACATCAACGCCGTACATTCCCTCAGAAATCGCATCCATCATGCGTTGCAGATGCTGTTGCGATTCCTTGACCGCCTGTTGCGCCGCCTTCCGTTCACGGATGTCGCGGCAAGAACCATAGACACGGCCATTGGGCAGCAATACCGCGTTCAATTCCAAAGGGATGCGTGCACCGCTTTTTGTATCCAAACGAATCTCGTACACATGCCGTTCGTGATTAGAAAGTATGGGCGACAAACGCTGCCGATACGTGCCGCGCCACGCTGTAGGGACGAGATCGAAAACCGTCATCTGGTAAAGCTCGCTACGGTTATAGCCCAACAGTTCGACCACCACGTCGTTCACATACATGATTGCACCGTTGCGCTCCACGATAAACACCGCATCCGGTGCGTTCTGCAAAGTCATACGCCATTTTTCTTCGCTATCGCGCAAGGCGGTAATCATGGCTTGTGCGTCCGCTGAGCTGCGCGCCAACAAGCTTGCATGCTGTTGTTCCAACACGCGTAGCGCCTCCGCGTTCTTGCGCGTCATGCGCTGATCGAAGAGATTGGCCAACATGCCGCCGCCAAACCAAATGAAGGCAGTGGTGGCCAACATCAGCGCCAACCAAGTTGCTTCGATACGCATCACATTACTCAGACAAATAGATTCAGCCGAGATATGCATGCCCATCATGGCAATGTAGTGCATGGCAGAAATCGCCCCCCCCATCAACACCGAGCCCAGCATCAAGCGCCGCGTTGCGGCCCAGGCCAAGCTGTCCAAGTGATACATGATGAACAAGGCTGCCCACGAGGCAATGATGGCGATTAGCACCGACAAGATGAACACGGCGTAGTGATATTCGATGGCTGGCGACATTTTGAGCGCCGCCATGCCGGTGTAATGCATGGCACTGATGCCAACGCCCATTAAGATTCCGCTCAACAGGATGCGCTGCGTACGAATAACCCGATCACGCAATACGCGAAAACCCAACAACGCTGACAACACCGCAGGAACTAAAGAGAGCAGGGTCAACTCAGGGTCATAACCCAATGGGATAGGCAGATGGAAAGCCAACATGCCGATGAAATGCATGCTCCAGATGGCTACGCCCAAGGTGCCTCCACCCGCCAGCATCCAGATGGTTGCGGTACGCCCATCGTTCTCGCGCATACGCTGCGCATGCGTGAGCGCAGTGTATGAACCCAAGATGGCGACCACTACGGATAGCAGGACCAGAGGTAAATTCCAGGTGATAGGCACATCGCCCCTCTTTAATATGATTGTGCTGGATGCTAAAACCAAATGAGCGATTTACTTGGCTGGAATAGCCCAATAAAAACCGCTGTTATCAAAATCGAGCCGCACTCGCCAACTCTCTCCAACTGCTATATCGGCAGAACACAGCGTTTCTTGAGCAAAACAGCGTCATGTGCTTGCAAGCGCCCATAGGCCAGCTGCTTGCGTCTATAATTATGGCTTCGACCTACACGCCTAACCGGAGCCCTCGCCATGTCGCACAACCTGTTCAACACTCGCCAGTCCTTCAATATCTCGAATAGCCAACAGGGCACGCTGTACTCGCTGCCCGCGCTGCAAGCTGCCGGTATCGGCAATATCGCGCGCCTGCCGGTGTCGATCCGTATCGTGCTGGAAGCAGTGCTGCGCAATTGCGACGGCAAGAAGGTCACCGAACAGCATGTGCGCGAACTGGCGAACTGGCAGCCCAACGCACCACGCTCTGAGGAGATCCCCTTCATCGTGGCGCGCATCGTGTTGCAGGATTTCACCGGCGTGCCGCTGCTGGCCGACCTCGCCGCGATGCGCGATGCCGCTGCCGCGCAGGGCTGTGACCCCAAGCTGATCGAGCCGCTGGTGCCGGTGAACCTGGTGGTGGACCACTCGGTGCAGATCGATAGCTACAACAATCCGAATGCGCTCAAGACCAATATGGAGCTGGAGTTCGAGCGCAACACCGAGCGCTACCGCTTCATGAAATGGGGCATGCAAGCGTTCGACACGTTCAAGGTCGTACCGCCCGGCATCGGCATCGTGCATCAGGTCAATCTCGAATATCTGGCGCGCGGCGTGCTGCAGAAAGACGGCGTGACCTACCCTGACACCTTGGTCGGCACCGACAGCCACACCACCATGATCAACGGCATCGGCGTGGTCGGCTGGGGTGTGGGCGGCATCGAGGCGGAAGCGGGCATGCTGGGTCAGCCGGTGTACTTCCTGACCCCGGATGTGGTCGGCGTGAACCTCAAAGGCAAGCTGCGCGAAGGCGTGACCGCCACCGATCTGGTACTGACCGTGACCGAGCTGATGCGCAAACACAAAGTGGTCGGCAAGTTCGTCGAATTCTTTGGTGAAGGCACCAGCGCGCTGACTTTGCCTGACCGCGCCACCATCGCCAACATGGCTCCTGAGTACGGCGCGACCATGGGCTTCTTCCCAGTCGACGACGTGACCGTGCAGTTCATGAAGAACACCGGCCGCACTGCCGATGAAGTAGCGGCTTTCGAGGCCTACTTCAAGGCGCAAGGTCTGTACGGCATCCCCGCTGCGGGCAGCATCGACTACAGCAGCGTAGTGGAGCTGGACTTGAACAGCATCGTGCCGTCGCTGGCCGGCCCCAAGCGCCCGCAGGACCGCATCGAACTGCCTAAGATGCAGGACACCTTCAACAGCCTGTTCAGCAAACCTATTGCCGAGAATGGCTTCAATCAGCCTGCTGAAAAATTGAACACGCGCTATGCCACTGGCAAAGACGGTTTGGAAATTGGCAATGGCGATGTGCTGATTGCGGCCATCACCTCTTGCACCAACACCTCCAATCCCGGCGTGTTGCTGGCTGCCGGTCTGCTGGCACAAAAGGCCGTCGCCAAAGGCTTGAAGGTTGCGCCGCATATCAAGACCACGCTGGCACCAGGCTCACGTGTCGTAACCGAATATCTGAGCAACGCCGGTCTGCTAGAACCGCTCACGCAACTGGGCTTCGGCTTGGCCGCCTACGGCTGCACCACCTGCATCGGCAATGCTGGCCCGCTGCGCGAAGACATCGACAAGACCATTACCGACAACGGGCTGGTGTGCGCGGCGGTGTTGTCCGGCAACCGCAACTTCGAAGCGCGTATCCACCCCAATCTGAAGGCCAACTTCCTGGCTTCGCCGCCGCTGGTGGTGGCGTATGCCATCGCTGGCAAGATGAATATCGATCTGGATACTCAACCGCTGGGCAATGGCAAGGACGGCAAGCCGGTCTATCTGCGCGACATCTGGCCGAACAGCGCCGAGGTGCAGACCGTGATGAAGTTCGCGTCTGATCCTGCCGTTTACCAGAAGCTGTACAGCGACCTGACCAAAGACCTGCCGCTATGGAACGCCATCCAAGCACCGACCGGTAACCGTTATCAGTGGGACGACTCCACTTATATCGCACGTCCACCGTTCTTCGATGCTGCTGCCCCCAAGATCGGCAACATCAAAGGCGCGAAGGCGCTGGCGCTGTTCGGCGATTCCGTCACCACCGACCACATCAGTCCGGCAGGCAGCTTCAAACCGACCACGCCCGCAGGCTCCTATTTGCAAAGCCACAAAGTTCAAGTGAAAGATTTCAACAGCTATGGCTCGCGTCGCGGCAACCACGAAGTGATGATGCGCGGCACCTTCGCCAACGTGCGCATCAAGAATCTGATGCTGCCAGCCAATGCAGATGGCTCACGTACCGAAGGCGGTTACACCTTGTACAACGGCGCACAAGTGGCGATCTACGATGCGGCGATGAAGCACATCGCCGACGGTACGCCAACGGTAATCTTCGCGGGTGAAGAATACGGCACTGGCTCGTCACGCGACTGGGCGGCCAAAGGTACGCAGTTGCTCGGCGTAAAGGCCGTCATCGCCAAATCTTACGAACGTATCCACCGCAGCAACTTGGTGGGTATGGGAGTATTGCCGTTGCAGTTCAAGGGGAGCGACAGTGTGGCGAGTCTGAACCTGACTGGCGAAGAGAGCTTCGATCTGATCGGCATCAACGACCAGCTAAAACCGCAACAAGATGTTCAACTTTCCATCACGCGCAAAGATGGCAGCAAGCAGAACATCAGCGTGTTGTTGCGCATCGATACGCCGATCGAAGTCGATTACTACAAACATGGCGGCATCCTGCCTTTCGTTTTGAAAGAGCTGGTCGCCAAAGCCTAAACAACTGGGTCAGCGGATGTCAGCGCAGCCGCTGTTGTAAATCCATTTCCGGCTACCTGCTACAGGTCGCCGGATTTTTTTGAGTCTAAGACGATGCAATTGAACAAGCACATCACTACTACCCTCATCGGTTGCGCGCTGGCCAATAGTGCCTATGCGGGCACTATTGAGCCGACGTTACCGACGGTCACAGCGCAACAACATAACGACGAGCAAGTGCGTATCACCCTAGGTGCGGGTCTGCTCAACAGCACCCGTTATATCGGCGCAAATGAACGCCGCTATCGCGCCATGCCAACCATCAACGCGCAATGGAAAAACGGCTGGTTCGCCGGATTTCCACGCGGCATCGGCTATAACTTCTCTGACACACCGCGTGTCGAATATGGCCTGCGTCTGACCGCAGACATGGGGCGCAAACAGAATGCCGCTGCGGCATTAAACGGGCTGGGTAACATCTCGCCGCGCGCAGAACTGGGTGCTTTCTACAATTTCCCTTTGAGTCGCCAAATCAAGATTGATACTGCCCTGCGCTATGGTGCTGGGCAGGATAGTAAGGGCATGTTGCTCGATGTGGGGATGAACTATCGTGTGCCTTACGATCAGACACAATCCTTTTTGTTTGGCATCAAGACGAGCTATGCCAACCGTAACTATATGCAAAGCTACTTCGGTGTAGATGCAACGCAAGCACTGAACAGCGGTTATGCACAATACGCACCGGGCGCGGGGATACGTGAAGTGGACCTCACCGCAGCGCATCTGTATAAAATCGACCAACAGTGGATGGTGATGACGGGATTGAGCTACGGACGATTAGGCAGTGTGGTGAAGAGTGCACCTATGACGCGCAGCAACGTGCACAACTCGATCTACGTGCAGGCCAACTACACCTTCTAAGCCATACTCTGCACCAGCTGTTCGAGATGGGCGCGCCCTTCGGGTGTGGCCATCACCATCACCACATCGCGCGCACAGCAGCTGATCTGATGGTGGATTGAACAACCACTTACCCTGCTGCCTACGCATCGCCAACAATACGTACTCACGACCATGGGGGTGCAGGACTTGCAAAGGTTGCCCGGCAAAACCATCGGGTATCACGATCTCTTCAAGACGCAAGTTTTCATCCGACTTGAGCATGTCATCCAAAAAAGACACGACGCGCGGGCGCACCATCGCTGAAACCAGACGCAGCCCACCGGTAAAGTCCGGCGAAACGATTTCATCCGCACCCGCTTTGCGGGTCTTGTCCGCGTTCTTCATGTCATGGCAACGCGCCACGATGCGCACGGCAGGATTAATCTGGCGCGCGCTCAGACTGATTACCAGATTCAAGGTGTCGTCATGCGCGACGGCAAAGATGCCGCGCGCCCGGTCTACCCCCGCTGCCAACAGCACATCATTGTCCGACGCATCGCCGAGCAAATAGAGTTGCTCGGGATACTTCGCCAAATGCCGGTCGATATTTTCCTGCTGTGCGTCAATCAGTACATACGGTCGTCCCGTGACATGCAGTTCGTGTGCAACGTTGCCGCCTACACGCCCCACCCCACAAACGATGTAGTGGTCTCGCAAGGCACTAATACGCTTCTGCATCTTTTTTCTCCGCCATGATTGATTGAGGTCGCCTTCAAGGATAAACGCTGTTACCGCCGACAGCATGAAAGTCAGGGTTGCGATGCCCGCCGTAGCGACGAACATGGTCAACACACGACCTTCGGGTTTGTAGGAAAAGTCTAAGACCTCATTGAAACCTATCGTAGAGACGGTGATGAAGGTCATGTAAAAGCAGTCCAGCCAACTGTAGCGAGACTCGCCGATGTAGTGATACCCCAATGTGCCGAGGCTCATCACACACAACATGATGATGAGTCCTGCCAGCATGGCGGTGAAGGCATGCGAACGCCTGATTTCGGCGAATTTACTCACTCGTCATCAACCTCGCGTCCAGGAAACAACTCCGTGGTATAGCCGAACTGCGTCATATCCTGGATGCGCATGGGATAGAGGATGCCATCGAGATGATCGCACTCATGCTGCACCACGCGCGCGTGGAAGCCACTCACGGCACGGTCGATCAAAGCGCCCTGTTCATCGAAGCCCTGATAGCGCAGATGACTGTAACGTTCTACCACGCCGCGCATGCCGGGCACACTCAGACACCCCTCCCAAGCCATGTCAGTCTCTTCGCCCAGCGGCGTGATGACAGGATTGATGAGCACCGTCTCGGGAACACTGTCCGCATCGGGATAACGCGAATTGCTTTGTACCCCAAAGATAACGACACGCAGCCCCACGCCAATTTGCGGTGCGGCAAGTCCAGCACCATTCATGGCCCGCATGGTGTCACGCATGTCTTGCAATAAGGCATCCAGCTCAGGCGTGGCAAACCTTGTCACCGGTTGTGCCACTTCCCACAAACGCGCATCTCCCATGCGCAATACGCTACGGACTGCCATCTCAGTCCTCGCTACAGTGCACGACGCATTCCAACACCTTGCGCACCCGCTCCATTGCGGCTTCGGCAGTGGCATTGACGCTTTCCATCTTGATGCCGGTGGCACTGTCGCCGCGCCCCGCCGCATGGTTGGCCACCACTGCGATGGTGGCGTAATGCAGTTCTAATTCCTTGGCCAAGGCGGTCTCTGGCATGCCGGTCATCCCCACCATGTCAGCGCCGTCGCGCTCGTAACGATTGATCTCGGCAATGCTGTCCAGACGTGGCCCTTGCGTCGCGGCATAAACGCCGCCATCGACGAACGGCTCGCGCGCCATCGCCGCGCTACTCAAGATGCGTGCACGCAACGCGCCGCTATAAGGCAGGGTGAAGTCGGCATTGCTGTAAGCCTTATCACGCACTTCATAAAAGGTGGCATCACGTCCATGCGTGTAATCGATGATTTGGTCCGGCACAACAATTACGCCGGGCTGTAAATCAGCGCGGATACCGCCCACCGTCGCTACCGACACCACCTCGTTCACGCCCTGCTCGCGCAACGCCCACAAATTGGCGCGATAGTTCACCAGATGCGGCGGGATGGTATGACCATAACCGTGGCGCGCTAAAAAAATCACCTCGTGGTGATCTAGCGTGCCAAATAGAAAAGCACCCGACGGCTCGCCATACGGGGTGCGCATTACCTGACGATGCGTGATTTTGAGATTGGTTAATTGCGAGAGTCCTCTCCCACCTATGATGGCTAACATATCATCCTTCCTTGACTGCGTAGATTGCCGGCAGATTACGCCAAGCGCCTTGTATATCCATCCCGTAACCGAACACGAATCGATCCGGTATCTGGATACCGACAAAATCCGCGTATATCGGTTTGCTCCTGCCATGTAATTTATCGGCGAACACCGCGCTATAACAACGTTGCGCGCCCAAAGCCATGACACGCTCCTGTAGTGCATGCAAGGTGTGACCTTCGTCCAAAATGTCATCCAGCAACAGCACGACACGACCGCGTACCTGCTCACCTGGCTCCACCTTCCACTTCATTGCGCCGCCGTGCCGCGCATCGCCATAACGCGATACATGCACGTAATCGAAATCCAGCGGGAAATTCAGCAAGGGTAAGAGCTGACCGCTGAAGATCACCGCGCCGCCCATCACCGATAACACCAAAGGATAGTGCTCCGCCAATGCGCCGTTGATTTGTGCAGCGACCGCACGCAACGCAACCTGCACCTGCTGCTCGCTATAAAGGAGATCAGCTTGACGCAAAATTTCGCGGGCTTGTAGTGTGGTCAAATTCATATCAGGTCAGCGGAAAAGTTTGAGTACGCCTAATTTAGGTAATCTCATACGCACACACCAAACCGTGTGCATACGACGAAGCTAAGTTTGGTGAGTTTGCATCAGCACTACAGTGTTGATAAATCACAGAAGTTTTAACAGCAAAATCTGCCAACAAAAAACATCACCACAAGCCCGAATTCTAGCCGTCTTTGGCGCGTGATGGCAGTTCAGAAACAAATTAACCTCTAATTCTAATATACACACCGTCGGTCTTAAGAATCTAACTAAACTTTGGATTTTTATTAGAATCGCAGCCGCTAGAAAACGCACCTACCATTAGATTGACGCTATCGCCTTAGCGCATCTGGATAGCATCGATACCGATAAACTGTTCAAGAAAAGCACAATGCAAACAGACGACCTTCTACAACGCCGTACCTTCCTAACTACGTTAACCGGGCTTGCCTGCGCTGTCCTAACCGGCTGTGGCGGTGGAGGGGGAGCGAGTCCAAACACAAACAAGCAGCGCACACCGCTGCTGATTCCTGCCTATTTTTTTGACCCCCTTTTATGGGCTCAGATACTGCCGGCACACAATCCGGGGCATTGCATCATCGCGAATGTTGCCAGCGGCCCGGGCTCGATTCTCGATCGGAATTGGCTTGGAAACTTTAATCAGGCCAAACTAAACGGCCATCAGCTGGTTGGCTATGTGGACACTACCTTCGCAGTCAAAACAGCGCCGACGGTGCAAGCAGAAATCGCGCTATGGAACTCGCTATATGGCATCCAGGATATATTCCTAGATCAAGTCTCCGGTTCAGTTGCCGACTTGGCTTATTACACCGCTCTGGTGAGCGGCATACGCGCAACCAATCCGACCGCACGGATCATCTTGAACGTTGGCACGAGACCCGACCCCGGCTACTTTCAGTTTGATAGGCTTACCGAGGTGGTGGTATTTGAAGACACTTGGACGAGATACCAAACTGTGACTTTCCCGGCCTGGATGAACAGCTACTGGCCGCGCGCCCATCTAATCGTCCACACGGCCCCTCCCGCAGCGCTGTCCAACATAAATGCTTTTGCCGGGGCACATACTGCGGCGGGCTACTTCGTCACCGACCAGCCCACCACCGGCTACACACTTAACCTACCGGCCTATTGGGTCAACGAACTCGCCTTGTAGTCACTGCGGCGGGCTGACTCGCCCGCCCTTCATTGCAACATGAAGGTCTCATACTCCAACAGCGTGAGCTTGTTGGACAAAATGCGCATACCTGCCAGCACCGTGATTAGCAATGACAACGCGAAACCGTAACCGTAGTAGGTCGCACCTAGATACAACGTGGCAGCGGTAAGCACAAAATTAGAGATCACGAACAGCAGGCACAACCACAAGATGAGACGCAGCTTGTCCAGATAGAACAGCACATTCAATATCCCAAGAAACACCACTTGCAAACCCGCTGCAACCAGATCGACATACAACAACGGCAGATATAGCAAGGAGATATTCAGCCACAGCAATAACTTTTCTCCGAGCAGGAAAATAAGCAATACCGCGATGGATTGCACCATGACAATCTCCGAGATGCCTTGCCGCACCGAGTGCTGCATACCCGTCCCCAACTCCTCGATGCGCTGCAACGAACCGCCGTTGCGCACGGTGTCGAAGAACTTCTCATAGTATTCGGCGAAGTCTGTTTCGATGCGCACGATAAACACCGCCATGCCGGGAATAATCGCCAGATATGCCAAGAAAATCGGTAAGTCGTAAATCAGGGACGCACGCAACGGGCCGATGATGGGTTCGCTGGTATCGGGAAAGAACCAGAACAGCAGCTTATCTACCCAGACCCCAAAGTTGTACAGAAAGCCTATCCAGATGAGGCGCACATACATAACCTTGGGGCGCAAGAACTCGAAGGCGATAAAATGATTGGCGGGGAAATAACGCACGATGATGAAGATCATGCCAAACAACAAGACGAAATGCCCCAGCACGAAACCGAACAACAACCCTTCCAGACCGAATGGTCGCAGCAGATAGGCCGCCGAGACGACAATCACATAGCCGATGGCAAAGGTCCAAAGTATGGCGTGATATTGCTTGAGACCAGATAGCAACACCGTGGCCAGCCAGATGTCACATAGGATGACAAATCCGGACAGCATGAACAAACGATAAGCCAGACTGGTGTCCTCGAAGAACAGCCACAGCATAAGCAAGCCGAACAGCCCGCTGATCACAGTCGTGAGCAGCAATGCGCCGTTGAAATTCGGCAGAACATGGGTGTCCAACTCCTTGTACAACCAATCTGAGATGAAACGCGTGAAAGCCAACTGGATAAAGCCCGTCAGCATCAATGAACTCAAGATAAGATACGTCACCGACACCTGAAACTGGGTAATCATCAACTGGGGTGACACCACCCCGATGCTCATAAAACCGACAATCAGAATGCCAATGATGGAAAGCACCCAAGGTCCGGAGCCGATCACCCCCGCGTAAAAATACGCGCGCACCAGCCCAAAGTAACCGGGCTTATCAAGCAGCTTGCGTAGCTCGAAGCCTATGCCTGCCATTGCACCGCCTGTTCGTAGATCTTGCGGTAACTGCCGAACATCTGCGCCTGCGTGTAATAGGTTTCCACGCGCTTGATCGCGGCCGCGCTGGCGGCATTCCAAGCCTCCTGATCGGTCAGAAACTTCAGGCAGGCATAGGCCAGTGCCTGAGGATCGGCGATACCGACAATGTCGCCGGCGGCTCCCAAAGCCTGATCCGCCTCATCCAAGCCGAAGATCAATTGTTTGCACGAACCCACATCGGTCGAGACGGCCGGAACACCCGCAGCAAAGCCTTCCAGAATGACCAAGGGCAGACCTTCGCTGACCGAGCTCAACACACCCAGACCCACTTTGGGCAATAGCTCCGTGAGTTTCTGGAAGCCTAAGAATTTCACGTTATCGTTTAGCCCCAGCGCATTGACCAATTGGCGGCATTCTTCCACGTAGCCCGGATCCTCATCTTCAGGTCCGGCGATCCAGCCTTCCGCCTCCGGCAAACGATTCACTACGGTGCGCATCGCTCGCACAAAGGTCTTGATGTCTTTGATCGGCACGACGCGACCAATCAAGCACATGACCGGCGGAGTCTTCTCAGGACGCAGGCTACGCAACGCGCCAAAGCGCACCACATCGATACCGTTAGGGATGTTGCTGGTGCGCGCTGCCGGTGCGCCGTCCTCAACTTGACGCAGACGGTTGGTCTCGAACAATGCGACGATGTGATCGGCTTGGTCGTAACACTGCTTGCCGATAGCCTGGGCGGTTTCAAGCTCCAAGTGCAAAAAGTGCAGCGTGATGCTGCTTAAAGTCAAAAGCGTCTGGCATAAACAATTCTGCTGGACACTTGAA
>Ga0172373_10005949_pt1 | contig 16474 bp, 14 predicted proteins | sample Lak10m_2_FD_114546 | JGI IMG/M metagenome (GOLD analysis project Ga0172373, IMG submission 114546) | Freshwater microbial communities from Kabuno Bay, South-Kivu, Congo - kab_092012_10m | ecosystem: Environmental > Aquatic > Freshwater > Lake | place: Democratic Republic of the Congo...
GTATATTTAATGAGCATAGAAAAAATACTTGTATTTTTTCTATGCAAAAATTATTTATCAAAGATAAATAATTTTTCATTTTTTATGAAATTTTTGATAATTTTTATAAAAATGGGTGTATATTCATTTTTATGAAAATTATAAAAATTTATTTTTTATAAAACAAAATTGTATGAATTAATATTATAATTTATTATTGTATTTAATTCAATAAATATAATAAAAAAATTAATTATTTTAGAATAATACAATTATTAATTTTTCTAATATTAAAATACCACCATAAGAAAATTAATATAATTATTCCTAATAACAATTCTTTCATTATATAATAAAAGATTTTAATAATTAAAATTAAATAATTTTTTATTCTTTTTCTTTTTAAATTTTTTTTTATTAAAAATTTGATCGAAAGTAATATTTTCACTATTATTTTGTAAGATTTTATCTTGACTATTTTGTGTAGAATTATTAAAATCATTATAATTTAATAATAATTGATTATTATCAGATTCATTATTTAAATATTTTGTAATATAATCATTTACAATAGGTTTATTTATTGATTCCATAATTCGTACACTATCATTATATATATATTCATTATAACTCATTCCTATTTCAATAGTAAAATTAAAATCTTCATTTATATTAAATCTATTGCCTGTATAGTCTAATAATTCAACTTCTAATTTTTTGATATCTGTTGGTTGTTTAAATTTATATGATTCCCATAATTCACCAGATCCATTAGTATATATATATAATTTTTTATTATTATCATAATTAAGTTTTGACAAAACTTTTAATGGAATTTTTGGATTTGGATAATAATAACCATAATCATTAATTCTAATAAATATATATTTATAAGGATTAAAATTATAAGGTGCCTCGTTTGTTATATATGTCAGTGGTTTTATTTCATAAATTTTTTTTCTAAATCCTAATAAATAACCTAAAGATAAATATGATATATTATTATTATCAAAATTTATTATATATGTAACATTGTTTAAAGTATTATTTATTTTAAATACACCATTAACTAATTCAAAATATAATCCTAAATTATTATTATTTAATTGACCCATATTTTGTAAAGATATATTTATATCATTTACAATTGTATCAGTTTCATAATTTTTGGTAGGTATTTTAATATATAAGTAATCTTTATTAATATTTTCAGGAATAAATGTACCTCCGGGCAATCCTGTTTTTATTGTTTTAACTTTAAAATCAATATTATAATTATTAGAACTAAATATATTTACATTACTAATAGGTATTTCAGCATTTACTAAAGAAATATAATTAACATTTTTAAATTGAATATTATTATTAATAATATTATCTAAATTAAAAAAAGACGGATTGGGAAATAATACAATATCTCTTTGTGTAGAATCAATATTTACAAAAATTTTATCCATTTATTAATTATTATAATTTAAATATTAATTTTTAAATAATTAAAAATATATTTCTAATATTAATAGAAATGAACCATATTAATATTAAAGATATATATAATTTAAATTATGATGAAAAATTAAAATACTTACATGATTTATATGTAATGTATTTTAATTATGATTTAAATATTAAAATAGTATGTAATGATATATTTAATAGTATATTAAATTTTATTTTATTACCTACTAAATTTATATTAGACGAAATTTATATAGAAGAAAATAATATAATAAATAATGATACTGAATATAGTTTTTTAGGTATAAATGGAACTAGAAATATATTTAGTAATATTAAATTACCTTTAATTATGGATGATATATTTTATCCTATTCCTTTTTCATTTCCAGTTTATATAGATTATAATAGAATTAAAATATATCAAAGTAATGTTTATTATTATGAGGTAACAATAATTAATAAAAAAAATATAGATACAATACAAAATGAATCAATAATTATAGGTTTTGGAAATAATAATACAGGATTACATAATAGATTAGGTCATTTTAATAATTCATTTGGTTATAATTCAAATAATGGTAAAATTACAATAGAATCTCGTATATATGATTCTGTTGTATGGAATGTTGATGATACTGTAGGTGCAGGAATAATTTATAATAATATGAATAAAATCATACCATTTTTTACTTTTAATGGTGAATTAATTTATATGCATTCAAAACCTATAACTATATATGCAAATTATTTTCCTATTATAAATTATAATCATTCTTACAGTATTGATGTAAATTTTTCAAATAAAAAATTTTTATATGATATATCATATTTAATTGATAATAATTCTAATTATATATTATCATCTAATAATAGTTTTATACATGATAATAAAATTGAAATATATCAAAATATATCACCTAAAATAAGAACATTTCCATCTATAATGTATTTTGATTCGGTACTTCCATTTCCTATATAATAATTATTATTTTATAAATAATTACTACTAAATTATATGAACTAATTAAATATTATTTTTAAATGTATAATTGGAATAAATCGAAGCTTTATCTTAGGTTCCATGCTTGCATGAAACGTACTTATGTTAAATGAATATAATTAAATAGGCATAAAAAAATATTAATATTTTTTTATTTTTTATAAAATTTTTATAAAAATTATTAAAAATTTTATAAAAAATATTTTATTGATTCATATAATTTATAAAATAATAGCAATATTTAATAATATTTTTATTAAATTTTTATGGACCGGAAAAAAATTACTCTTATTCATTTTATAAAGTATAATTAAAAATAATATTTAGGGTTGTTCACCTTTGTCTTATTGAATTATAAATTTTATTAAATCGAATAATGTAATAAATATTATATCAATAAATAATATTTACCTTATTTATTATTTATACAATTGGTTATATTATTCATTTTAATATTTAATTATTTTATACTATATGGAATATATTATATTTATTTTTTAAATAAGATAACGTATAATGCAATATTTGAATAAGGTACGATTAGGATAAATCAAAGATTTATCACAATCTTAAGACAGAAAATCTTTGATTTTCTGTCGTACGATAAATAAAAAATCGAAGATTTTTTATTTATCCTAAGTTTAATGCGTAAGCATGAAACGTATGATTGTGATAAATCTTCGATTTATCACAATCTTAAGACAGAAAATCTTTGATTTTCTGTCGTACTATAGATGCGTATTATTACATTCAATTTAATAAATATTTAATTGAATAAGACAAAGGCGAACAAATAAACCCGAAGGGTTTAGTTCTTGAACCAAAATCTTTGATTTTGGTTCAACAGCCATATTTAATAAAATTATAGGATTTTTCATTTTTTATAAAATTTTTAATAATTTTTATAAGAAATTAAGATGTACTACATTTTGAAGAAAAAAATAATTAATTATTTTTTATAATCATATATAATGAACAATAATTATCCATCTATGCAGAATAAATATATTAAATACAAATATAAATATTTAAAAACTAAAAATAAATTAGATCATGATATATTTTTATTTAAAAATAAAAATGATTATCAAAAATTGTCTGGAGGTCATATATCACGAATGAATAATACAATACTAGATAGTCAAAAAATAATCTTATTGAACTATGGTTTATTTTGTAAAAATGCATATGCGAAGAAAGAAGATTATATTCATTTTATCAAAGGATCAATGTATAATTATTTATTATCAATGAAAGGAAAATATTTTTCTAATAAAATTAATACTTATTCAGATCATATTTTAATTAATGATAATAAATTAGAAATATTATTCCAAAATAAAAATAAAATAATAATAGGTTGGAAATTACCAGATGATCAAACTGATCATCAATATACAGTTCAATATATTATAAAAGGTTATATTATGAACACAACAACAAACGAAGCATGAGACCTTTTATCTATTAATAAAAATCCTAATTATTTTGAAATTAATCAAACTAATGTAGAAAAAATTAAATTACTATATAATAATAGTGTAATTAATGAAATTACTGTTCCTAATGAGATTATGTTAGATAATGCATTTTATAAACCAAAAAATAACTATATAAATGAATTTAATCAAATTAACTTACCTTTATTAGAAAAAATTGATGATTTTGAATCAAATTATAATTCAAATTTGGAAAAAATATTAGAAGAAACTGATATTAAAGAATATATTAATAGTTATTTTTATAATAATAAACCAAAAAAATTAACAATTAATAGTTTTAGAAATGATGACTATAATGAATTTGTTAAAAGAGATGATTTAGAATTATTTAAATATTTGAAAATGTTAGATCCTCAAGATAAATATGATGAATTACTTGAATTAATTTATAATATTATGATAACTTTTATTATTTTGAATAATATAAAATTTACAGATAATGAAAAAAAATTAGAGGTAAATACTAGTTTTTTCCCAGTTTTTACAAACATAATATCAAAACGATTCACCGTTTTGGAATTTATTATACAATATTATCAATTTGTTAATGATAATCATCCAATACTAACATATTCAATTCCACAATATATATCATATAAAAATGAATTAACATCGCGATTACAATCAAATATAATATTTCAATTAGAAGATAATATAACTGAATATTTTAAACAAAAATATGGTTATTTTTATGATTATTTGAGTAATTCTATAATAGTAAATATAGCAGGTACGGATTCAATGCATAAAGATATGATTGAAAGAAATTTAGATGCAAAATTAACAATGTTGTATGTTGGCGATGGCGATGCAAATGAATCTGATGATAATTTTATTTTAATGCATCAAGGTTTTAGTATGTTTGCTAGAAATATATTTTCAAAAATCGGTGTATCTTATACAAATTGTCCATCTGATGAAATATCAAAATGTATTCCATTACTATCAATTGATAATCATCATATAGAAATTAATAATAAAGCATTTATTGAAAGTCAAATGACTAAATTAAGACAAATTTATAATGATAATTTGCCTTCTAATAGAGGATTAGAATATACAACACCTTTATTAGATTTTTATAATAGTGTAAAAGCATCATTACAATCATCATTACAAGATCAATTAAAAATTACTTTTATTGGACATTCTTTAGGATCAGCAACAGCAGAAGCGTTATTACTTTTATTTTATACAAGTAAATATTATACATCAATTAGAAATATTTTTCATTTTGTAGGATTTTGTTCTCCTAGACTTTATCATAAATATACATATAAAATTTTAAAAAAAATTTTAAGACCAATTGAAAATAATTTATTAAGTATAATTCATCATTTAGATCTTGTACCTAAAGTTCCTAATTCATCATTATATATTGAAAATATATATAATGTAATAGATCTAAAAAAAAATGTAATGAAATTAGGTACTGGACTAGTACTTAAAGAGTTCTATAAAAGAGAATATATTACTGAACGAAATGCTGATGCAATTTTATCTGTATTATCATCCTCATCCTCATCATCAACCATCCATGTTTCCGATAATATAGGAATTATGTGTTATAAAATTATTACCTCAAGTAATAAAAATATTACTGGAATAGAACTGAATGATACAGCTTATTTACACGGAGCAAAATTATTAATTTTAAATTCAAATGATATTAATGATGTGGAAGCCTCTTATCTAGATAATGAAATATTAACAATTAAATATGATACATCCGAATTATTAAAAGATATACAAAATGTAATATCACATACTCCTAACTTATTATATCATAAACTTGATAATATTATTCCTATATTTTTCCAAGTTTTATTTAATGAAAATATAAGAACATTTAAGTTTAATGAAGTTGATGATAATTTAGATAAAAAGAAAGATGAATTAGACAATGATATTATTATTAGTCAACCGATTATATATGAAACATTATTAAATTCATTAAGAGGAGGTGGTATTTTTAAAGATTTTAACTGTGATGATTTTGATAATTATAAAAAAATAGTTCAAGGTATTAATAGTATAATAGATACAGTCATAAAATATATTAGTCCAGAAGTTTTAAAATTATTTAAAAAATCAATATTAACATCTACTGAAATATTAATTATAATTCAAAATTTAAATGATATATTCAAAAAAACAGAATTAGATAATTATGCATCAAAAATATTTCAATATTATAAAAAGTATTTTTTTAATGATACTATAGGAAATTAAAAATTTTATTTCTAGAGTAAAACTTTGATTTATTTCAATTCTCATGCTTACACATAAAATGTATTTACAGAATTATAATACACTCATTTTTATGAAAATTATTAAAAATTTCATAAAAAATGAAAAATTATTTATCTTTGATAAATAATTTTTTCTATGCTCATTAACTATACTCATTTTTAAATAAATAATTATACGAATTAATTAAATATTATTTTTAAATGTACGATTTATCCCAATCTTAAAACAGAAAATCTTTGATTTTCTATCGTAATAATTTTTATAAATTGCATCTAATATATTTTAAATTTATTTCTACTTATTAAATAAAATATCAAACCGAATATTAAAGATCTTATAAATAAATTAATTAATTCATTATTATTTATAAACAAAAGTCTATTATTAATACTATTTATAAATAATTTAGAATTTAGTAATATAAACACAAATAAGTAAAAAATTATATCTTTATATTTATAATTTTTTATTTTGTTTATTAATTCATTATTATTAGTTTCTACATTTTCTATTTTATTTTTAGATTTTAATATTTCTAACATATCTTTTGTCATATTAATTGGCATAGGATCATTTTTTATATATTTTTGTTTAATATCATCTTCCACATTTTTTGTAAATATATTCATATTTGTATCAGATATATTTAAATTATCTATAATACTATCATAATCAATATCTGAATCATGATTTTTTGATATAGTTTTAGATAATGAATCATGATTTATATTATTATTAATTAATGTACCAAATGTTTGATTATCATCTAAATTAAATTCTTCCATATATATTTATATAGATTTTTAATAATATTAAAACTCAAATAAATTATTTAATATTTTAATATAAATTTTAAATATATAATATTTTAAAATCATTACTATTTTAATGATTTCAAAATATAATTTGAATTGGAAATTATATTCACTTTATGGAGGTGGTAAACCTCAATGGACAGTATTAATTCATAATGGCCCAATGTTTCCACCGCCATATATACCCCATAAAATTCCAATAATTGTAAATAATACTGAAATTATTTTACCTGAATTAGCTGAAGAATATGCTACTATGTATGCTAAATATATAGATACTGAATATAATAATAATAATATATTTAGAAAAAATTTTTGGAAAGAATTTAAACAATTATTACCTAATAATATAAATATTACAACATTAGAAGATATTGATTTTACTTTAATAAAAAAATATTTAGATGAAGAAAAAAGAAAAAAATTATTAATAACAAAAAATGAAAAAGAAGTTGCTAAAAGAATTCAAGATGAATTAGAAGAACCTTATAAATATTGTATAATAGATAATATTCAACAAAATATAGGAAATTATAAAATTGAACCTCCTGGGATATTTTTAGGTCGCGGTAAACATCCAAAAATTGGAATGCTAAAAAAAAGAATTATGCCTGAAGATGTAACTATAAATTTATCAAAAGATGCGCCTATACCCAAACCAAATATACCAAATCATAATTGGAAAGAAGTTATTCATGATCAAACAGTTATATGGTTAGCATCATGGAAAGATGATATTAGTGGTAAAATTAAATATATATTTACTAGTTTTGATTCTTTATTTAAATCAAAAAGTGACGAATCAAAATTTGATTTAGCAAGAAAATTAAAAAAAAAAATAAATAGTATAAGAGAAACATATATTAATAATTTGGATAATGATGATATAAAAATAAAACAATTATCTACTGCATTATATTTTATTGATAATCTAGCTTTAAGAGTTGGTGGATCTAAAGATACTAAAGAAGAAGCAGATACTGTAGGTGTTACATCATTAAGAGTTGAACATATTATATTATTAGAAAATAATTATATAAAATTAGATTTTTTAGGTAAAGATTCAATTAGATATACTAAAAAAATTCAAGTAATACCTAAAATATATGATAATATAATACAATTTAGTAAAGATAAAAATAAAAAAGATGAATTATTTGATAAAATAAATGCTACAATGTTAAATGATTATTTAAATTCATTTATGAATAAATTAACATCAAAAGTTTGGAGAACTTATAATGCTAGTTATTTATTTCAAAAAGAATTAGATAAAATTAAGGAAGATAAAATATTACATTTTGATAAAAATGAAAGATTAAATTATTTAATTGCTATGTTTAATCAAGCTAATGCATCTGTTGCAACATTATGTAACCATCAAAAAAATATTCATTCACCTATAGAAAATATTATTAATAAAATAGATTTTAGAATTAAAAAATTAAAAAAAAAAATTAGATATTATAAAGAATTAAAAAAAAATGATAAAATAGAAAAAATTAAAAATACTATCAAATCACTTAAACTAAAAAAAGAGACAAAAATTAAAATGAAACATGTCTCATTAGGTACATCAAAAAATAATTATATTGACCCTCGAATAATTTTTGCATTTATAAATAAATTTGAAATACCTCCTGAGAAAATATTTACCAAATCTCTTATAAAAAGATTTGAATGGGCTAGTAATGTGAATAAAGATTATAGATTTTAATAATTTATTATTTTTATAAATTATTAAAATTAAATAACTATTCTATTAGAATGATACCATTGATATATTGTATAATTTATATCATTTTTTAATGTTTCTAACAATTCTGTATTTTCTAATAAATTTTTCCATTCATTATTTGACATCTCATAATTAACCAAATCTTCTAAATCAGTTTTAGAATAATTTTTCATTAATAATACATTTTTTATATCATCATCATCATCATCATCATCATCATCGTCATTATCATTATATTCATCATCATTATCTTCATCGTCATTATCTTCATCATCATCATTATCATAGTTATCATAATTATTATCATAATTATCATAATCATTATTTGATATATTATCATCTAATTGATAATCATTATTACTAATTTCATCATCATTTAAATAATTATTGGATGAGTCTAAATCTGATAATTCTAAATAATTATTTTGAATGTATTCAAGTACATTATCATTTAATTCATGAGATAAATTACAATCTTTAATTAAAGAATTCCAATTTGTAATCGGAATTTTTTTTGTTAATTGAGATTTTGTATACCATATAGGTATAAATATTTTATATGAACAATGAGTTAAAATTTCATTAATTTGTTCATCATTAAATGATGGTATGGCATTTATTATTTTTCCAAATAAATTATTATTATTTAAATTATTTATATTTTTTTTAATTTTTTTAATTTTATTTTTCAAATTTTTTTGAACAATAAATAGTTTATCATATTTATTATTATATGATATAAATATAAAACTACTTAATACAGTAATTGATGTTAAAAATAAATTAAATATTATATTAGAAAACATTAATTCATAAATTAAAAATATTCTTAAATCAATTTTTATTATATAAATATTTTTATAAATTATAAAATAAAATATTATCTAATATTAATGACAGAAGTTATAACTCCAAAAATATGGGGACCGCATATCTGGCAAACAATGCATTATATATCATTAGGGTATCCCAATAATCCTACTGAAGAAGATAAACATAATTATAAATCCTTTTTTTTATTATTAAAAAATGTATTACCATGTAAAATATGTTCAAATCATTATCATCAAAATTTAAATAGTTTACCATTGACAGATAATATATTAAGTAATAAAAATAATTTAATTAAATGGGTAATTGATTTACATAATATAGTAAATAAAATGAAAAATAAGGATATATTATCATATGATGAAGCTATGAGGCATATTACAAAGAATAGATTATGTAATCATAATAATAATATAATATTATGGATAATGTTAATTGTATTATCAATATTAATTATAATTGCTTTTTATATGAAAAAAAGATAAAAATATTTAAAATTATTTTTTCAATTTATTTATAATGAATAATGTTGGAAATATAAAAAAAATTATTAAAATAATTGATACAGAAATTAATACTTACAATACTAATATTGATAGTTTTGAAATTGAATTAAAAATAATGGAAAAATATCCGGATTATTATCACCAATTCCCTTTTCTAATAAAAAAAATGTGTAAACGTGATAATTTGTCAATGTTATATAAAATGATAGATAAATTGGAAGATGTAGAATTAGGAATAGATACAATAGAAAATGTTGAATTTAACTTGGGTAATGAATTGGCTGATAAATATATAAATCCTATAATCAAAAAATAAAATATTTAATTATTTAATGATTAGTTTTATTAAATATCCAGATTATGATTATAGTAAAGATGATTTTTATCATCAAATAAATGATATATTAGGTTATGGAAATACAAAAATTAAAGGTTCATATATTAAATACGGCAAAGATAAAGTATGTGATATTGATTTAAATGAAAATATTAAATATACTGATGTTGAAACTTATATAAAAAAAATTTATTCTAATAAAAACAAATTTTATTTTATTAAAGGAATATTAAATGTACCATATCATAAATTAGAAATAATTAAAAATAAAATAGGATATATAAACGGAATATTTGAAAAAGTTTCTAAAGAAAGCATTTTAAATGATATTGATAATCTTCCTAATGATTTAAAAGATCCGCTAAATAATTTAATTCAAATATATATAAATACTAAAAATATTAATGATTATATTAAAATTTTGATATTTATAGATGATAATTTATATCCAAAATGGACATTAAAAGAATTATTAAAAGGCACTAAAATATATCATGATCAAATTTATAATATTAGTGATTATAATTATGATTATTTATATATAGAAATAATATATGATAATTATAGAATTTCAAATATGATAGAATTTAAATCAATAAAACATTTTAATGATTATTTAATTTTTGAAATATTAGAAATAACTTATAATAATCAAATATCTTATTATAGGTTACTTAAAAAATTTTTAGTTTTTATAAAATGGTTATATTTTAAAAAAAAAGTTAAAAATTCAGAACTAAATAATTCTATTATTCCAATATATAATGAAATTAATAAGTTTATTGAAAAATTAGGTACCAAATATAGTAAATATTGTATTCTTAATAATAAAATATATATTTTATATCATAAAATTAATAAATATAATAATAAAAAGAAAAAAAATAATAAACAAATTTATGATAAATTAATAACTAAATATTATAATAAAATAGAATTAATGAAAAAAAAATATATTAAATTTATGAATAAATTAAATAATAAATGTAAAAAAAAATATATGCCTTATTATGAAAAATTTAATGAATATTTAAAAAATTATTATAGAATCGTTTAATTAATAAAATAAAAACTATGGTCTTTATACTATAGTATATCTTGTATTAAATTTTGTTCTGTTTCAAATCCTTTTTTTATTTGGTCTTCACTTAATGTAAATAAATTTATATTTTTATTTATTTTATTTTTAATTTCTAGAATATATTTGATTAATTCATTTATATATATTTTTCTATTATTTTTCATTTCATTAAAACTATATATTTCTTGTAATCCACCACATTCATTTCGGGTATCGCAATTTTTATATTGATTTAAATATGTTCTGCAATATAATAAATGTTCAGCTGAAAGTATTCTATTAGTATTATCGGATAAATATAATAAAATAATTATATTTGAATACAAATTAGATATTAATAATGATAAAAAATTATCTAACGGCGGTAAATGTTTCGAATTTGATATATCAATATATCTTAATTCGACTTTTTTATCAAAATAAGAATTTAATCTTTCTATTTTCATAAAATTTTTAATATTGATATTACATTGAATTATATGATTTTGATACAATAATATTAGTATTTGATCAATATCATTTATAACATCATCATCAATAAATGGTAATGATTGATCTATAAATGGAAAATATTCATTTATTCTAGGTAGTTTGTGAACTATAATATTTATATCTTCTATATTTTCATTTAATCTTAGTATAAATGCACGATAATATATAATTAAAGCATCTGTGATTATATTTATACTTGTAAATAATATAGGTAATGTTTTTACATATGTATTATCATTAAAATATAGCTTATTTAAACAGTATAGTAAAAATAATCTATCTAATCTTTTTCCATATTTTTTATCAATCCATGGAAATACATTTTCAATAAATAACATATAAGATATATCATTAAACATATATCCTGGTGATGGTAATTCTATATTCATTAACAATCCACGCATATTAAAATTACATGTGACATAATTATTTATGTTTAATAATTCTTTTTGAGATTTATATATAATACGTTTGTCATCATGTATGGATTGAATTGAAACATCGATTAATTCAATTGGAATATCCATAGTTTTATTTACAGGTAATTGACCTAATCTATTTTCAGTATATTCCATTCTATTATTTATTTTTAATCTAAATAAAGAAAATTCACCATAATTCCTAAAAGAACTATTCCATATTCTATCAATATATGCAATAAATATTTCATTTTCATCTAAATTCATATCATTTATAAAATTATCCACAGTTTTAATATAGTTTTGTTTATAATTACCATTATATTATAATTGATGCATTGTAAATGATTTTTTATTAGGTCTATCTGTTTGTACTCGATTTATATTACATTCTAATTGTCCATTATTATGACATATTATATGATTCGCATAATTTCCAACTAAAATTCTATTAATATTTATAGAATGTATATTATCATTATTATATAAATTATTTGTTTCTATATATGAATTTATAGAAGATACTGTATTTATATCTACTATTTTATTAATTATTTTATTTAAATAAATGTCATCAATATGTAAATAGTTTGGTAACATAATTTTAATATATGATAATCCAAATCCAATCACTTTCGTTATTTTTAATAATAATAAATCAATATCTATATTTTTTTTATATAAAGATTCATAATCGATATTAATACTATAATCCCAGTCACCAATATTTGTATTATCATATTGATTTTCTATATTTGCTATATTATATTTTCTCGCAATAACACCCAAATGTATTCTTGTTGTATTTCCTCCTTTATATATTAATTTTATTTCTTCATTTATATTGTATCCATATGTTTTATTTAATATATATATTAAATGTGATAAACATAGATTTAAATGTATATATACAAAATATGTAATATTGGAATATTGTATTATATTTTCATGAAGAAATTCCATGAAAGTATCTGTTGAAATACCTTTAAAATATCTCTTAAAATAATATAAATTATTTTCTAATTTATATGTTTGTCTATTTATAATAGTTGGTGCATAATTTTTCATACATGATTCATTTTGATTTAAACTTTCACAATCAATATTAATTAAATCTTCTTCTTGCAAATTATCATTAGCTATTAATGGTACAAATCTTTGATATCGTGTATAATTACCACCCATTTGTACAAGTTGCGGAATATAATTAAAATCATAATTTTTATATTTTTTTAAATAATGATAATATTTTTCACTATATTTAGAATCATTATTTTCATTATATTTATAACTATATTTTTGTAATTTATGTTTAATATCATCACCACCTACTAAAATTCCTTGTCTCATGTCAAGACGCATATATAATGAGTAACAAGACATAAGTAAATATCTTTTATTATGATAATTAGTTTCCTTATTATATAAATCTATTATAAAATTATGTGTAATATTATCCGGATTAGGATTATCATTAGGATGTATATATATATATTGAACAGGCAATCTATTATATCTGTCAAACATACGTTTAAATTCTTCCATTTTATATACTCTATATTAGAAAATAATTTATATACACCAATTTTTATAAAATTTATTAAAAATTTCATAAAAAAATATGTATATTCTTTTTTACGCCTATTATATCATACTCATTTTATAAAAATTATTTATAACGACAGAAAATTAAAGTTTTTATGTTTTAAGATTGTGATAATATTTAATAAATGTATACTTATTTTTATAAAAATTATAAAAAAGTTCATAAATAATTATTAATTAAATAATTATTACTTTCAAATTTATACACTTTTAGTTAATATTATTTTTAAATACACCTAATTATTTTTATAAAATTAATATGGTAAAATAGGCATAAAAAAAGAATATACATATTCTTTTATTTTTTATGAAATTTTTGATAATTTTCATAAAAACGAGTGTATAATTTTTGTAAAAATGGGTGTATAAATTATATTTATTAAAGATACTATTATTGGAGTATTCGATATAATACAATAATTTTCTTAAAAATTATTTAAACTTTATGGTGTTCATCAGTGATGTATTCAATTTATTTTTTTATTAAATTAAATAATATACCATTTATCTTATTCATTATTATTAGTATTTGTTATATTATTCATTTTAATGTTTAATTATTTTATAATACACTCGTTACATGAAAATTATCAAAAATTTCATAAAAAAATAATATGTATATACTTGACACATTACCGTATTCATTTTATAAATTTTATTTAGAATAACAGAAAATCTTTGATTTTCTTTCTCAAGATTGGATAAAAAGAAGATTTATCACAATCATGTATTTAAAAATAATATTTAATAAATTAATATTATTTTGTAAGTAATAATGATTTATTTAAATAATAACTATATTCAATGAACATAAAAAACTACACGTATTTTTTCATTTTTTATGAAATTTTTGATATTTTCTTAGATGATTTCTTAGATGATTTTTTAGTTATTTTCTTATTATTTACTAAATTATCATCAAATACTATATATGCATTATTTTTATTATCATCATAATCATTTATATTTATATCAATACATAAACTAATTATATTTTTAATATAATCAATAGATACTTGATATACTTCATGATTAATTTTATATTGTTTATTAGCTAATAATAATTTTACACATTTTTCAATTTCTTTAGGATTATCCACAACAACAATATATTGAATATCTGGATGTTTATCTAAACCTGTTGTATATACTTTTAATCGTTTTTTAATATTATCTGTATTTCCAAATTTAAATATGTTTTTATTTTTATTAGTTAAAATTATATAGATACATTTATTTAGATTTAATTTAATTTCATTATTTATACTATCTACAAAATAATTTTTATAATAATTTATAAATTTTCTTAATATTATAAAATAATCTCTAACTTTATCTGCTTTAACTGAATGTGATACCATACATATTTTTTCAAATGTATCAAAAGATATATAATAATTTGAATATTTTTTCATTTTAATTTTAAAGTGATTATCAATGATAATAATATAATCTTTATTTAATGTATATTTTGTTCTTATTCTTTTATAAAATTCTTCAGTTTGTTTAATATCTAAATATTTTATAACATCTTCAATATTTATTCCAAAATATTTTTTTTCACACATATTATAAAATTTATAATATTCATTTATAAATTTATTTGATATAGCAGTATATTTTTTTAGAAAATCAACTAATGTTATATTAGTCATTATAAAATAATATATAATATTTTTGAACTAATAAATTACTTTTTTATTTTATAGAATTGTTTATCTATAAAATAAAAAATATATCTTTCGATATGTATATAAATATTATTTTTAAAAATGATATTTACTTAATTAATGAGGAATAATTAATTACCATATTAAGATATTACTATCTACCCATTTTTATAAAAATTATTAAAAATTTCATAAATAATCTTTTTTATGCTCATTAAATATATTCATTTTATAATAAAATAATTATTATTAACAAAATAATATAAATTTATTAAATATTATTTTTAAATACACATAATAATATTTAATAAATGAATAAGACTAACTAGTATTTTTATGCAATTTTTGATAATTTTCATGAAAACGAGTATATGATATTTTTATAAAAATTTTTAATAATTTTCATAAAATAAATACAAATGTAATATTACCAACTCATGTCATAAATATTTTTATGACATGAGTTGCGTTACCCCCCCCATGGGGGGGGTAACGCAACAATATAATTTTTTATACATTACATTAGATTTTATACATCAGGACTGTTCAACCAAAATCAAAGATTTTGGTTCAAGAACTAAACCCTTCGGGTTTAGTTATTCATAATTGCCTTATTCAATTTAATATTTATTAAATTGAATTTAATAATAATATGCATTGATAGTACGTTTCATGCTTACGCATGAAACTTAGGATAAATAAAAAATCGAAGATTTTTTATTTATCGTACGACAGAAAATCAAAGATTTTCTGTCTTAAGATTGTGATAAATCGAAGATTTA
>Ga0172373_10005950_pt1 | contig 16469 bp, 14 predicted proteins | sample Lak10m_2_FD_114546 | JGI IMG/M metagenome (GOLD analysis project Ga0172373, IMG submission 114546) | Freshwater microbial communities from Kabuno Bay, South-Kivu, Congo - kab_092012_10m | ecosystem: Environmental > Aquatic > Freshwater > Lake | place: Democratic Republic of the Congo...
GCGGGACAGGTCGAAGGCGAAGCCCGTGGCCTCGCCGATGCGGGCCCGGTGATCCTTGGAGGCGCGCGCGGTGACGACCTGGCCACCCAGGCGCATCATCACCAGGGTGGAATCCCCGGTGAGCTCGAAGCTGAAGATCTCGCCGCGCACCGGTGCGCCCTCGGGCGCGACCACGCGCATGTCCTCGGGGCGCACACCGAGGACCACGCGCTCGAGGTCGGGTGCGCGCAGGCCCTCGACGCACACGCCGGGCGCCTCGAACACGCCGCCGCGCAGCCGGCCTTCGACCAGGTTCATCGGCGGCGAGCCGATGAAGCCGGCGACGAAGACATTGGCCGGCTGGTTGTAGATCACCTCGGGCGTGCCGATCTGCTGCACCTCGGCCTTGCTCATGACCACCACCCGGTCGGCCAGCGTCATCGCCTCGATCTGGTCGTGGGTGACGTAGACCGTCGTGATGCCCAGGGTGTGGTGCAGGTGCTTCAGATACGAGCGCATGCTCACCCGCAGCTTGGCGTCCAGGTTGGACAGTGGCTCGTCCATCAGGAAGACTGCAGGCTGGCGCACGATGGCGCGCGCCAGGGCCACGCGCTGGCGCTGACCGCCCGACAGCTCCTTCGGCCGGCGGTCGAGGTACTCGGTCAGCTCGACCTGCTGCGCCGCGCGCTGCACGGCCGGGCCGATCTGCGCCGACGGCAGGCCGCGGATGTGCAGCGGGAAGGCGATGTTCTCGCGCACCGTCATGTTGGGGTACAGGCCGTAGCTCTGGAACACCATCGCGACGTCACGGTCCTTGGGCTCGAGGTCGTTGACGCAACGCCCGCCGATCCAGACCTCACCCGTGCTCGGGTCCTCGAGGCCGGCGATCATGCGCATCGTCGTCGTCTTGCCGCAGCCGCTGGGCCCGAGCAGCACGACGAACTCCCCGTCGGCGATGTCGAGCGACATCCGGCGCACCGCCACGGCGGCGCCCCAGGCCTTGGAGATGTCCTTCAGTTGCACCTGCGCCATCGCATCCGCTCCGTCGGTCTGCCGTGCCTCAGGCCGCCCCGCCCAGGACCTGCATCCACAGCGCCACCTCGTCGACCAGCGCCCACTCGCGCAGCACGCGGCCGCGGAACAGTTCGGCATGGTTGATGCCGAGGATCTCGACCGGGTGGCCGGTGGCGGGCCCGAAGGCACCGTCCCCGCGGTGCCGGGCGTGCGCGCGCCAGCGCAGCGCCACCCGATCGGCACGGCCGTCGCCGCGCTGCAGGGCCAGATGTTCGACGTCGAAGCAGTCAACGGCGAAGACTCCGAACAACCCACGCCAGAAGGCACCGACCTCGTCCTGCCCGTAGCGCGTGGTCTCGCCAGGCCCGAGGTGGTGCACGGCGTCGTCGTACACCGCCGCAGCCTCGGTGGTGCCCTGGGCGAAACCCTCGATCGCCCGGGCGTAGGCCTGCGCCTGCGCCTCGGTGGCGATGTGCGACTGGTAGGGCGCCGGCGCCGGATCGGCCACCGGCTTGTGCCAGCCGCCGCGCTCGCCCAGCCAGCGCCGCGCCAGCTCGCGCGGTTCGATTCCGATCTGGCGCGCGATCGCCGCCTGGTCACGCACCAGCCACTCGTGCACGATGCGGTTGTCCCGACAGACGCAGTCGGCCACGGTGCGCACGTGGATGCGCCGGCCGGTGGGCGCGCCGAAGGCGCCGTCGCCGCGGTGCGTCATCGTCGAGACGATGCGGTGCGAGCTGAGGAAGCCCCCGTCCTCGTCACCCGAGACGATGATGTCCTCGGCCAGCAGGCGCCGGTCGGGGAACATCGCCAGCGTCGCGGCCGTGCCGTCGATGACCTGCTGCGCCGTCGTCGTCACGCCGGTGGGGGTCTCGACGATGCACGGGTCGGCGTAGTAGCGGCGGATGTCCTCCAGCCGCCGGCCCTCCCAGATCCGCGCCGTGATGACGCGGATGTAGGTGTCGAGGTCGGGGAATTCGGCGTCGAAGCCCTTCATGGCGTCTCCAGTGCGTCGGTCGGTGCGCGCGCCGACGCACGCACGACGAGGCGGCCGGGCACGATGACATCGCGCGCCGGCGCGGCGGCCAAGGCGCCCGTGTCGCCCGTGTCACCCGTGTCGCCGCCATTGCCATGGCCATCGACCAGGCTGCGGTGCAGCAGGTCGACCGCGGCCTCGACCATGTCACCGACCGGCTGCTCGAAGGTGGTCAACCGATAGGACGGCCAGGCGGCCTGCGGCACCCCGTCGAAGCCGACCACCGACACGTCCTGCGGCACGCGCAGGCCGAGTTCGTAGCGCAGCGTGTCCATCACCGACAGCGCCATCAGGTCGCCGGCCACGAAGACCGCATCGGGCCGGACACCTGCCCCGCCGCCGAACAAGGCCAGCGTCGCGCGCCGCGCGCCCTCGACCGCGTAGTCACCCACCGCCCGCGCGCACACCACATGCCCGAGCGCGGCCAGCCCTTCGGTGAAGCCGCGTTCGCGTTCCAGGTTGGTCGACGAGTCCTCGCGCCCGGCCACGTAGGCAATGCGCCGGTGCCCGCCCGCCACGAGGAAGCGAGCGATCTCTGCGGCGCCGCCCACGTTGTCCGAGCGCACCGAGCTGACCACGCCCGAGGCCGCCATCACGCGGTTGAACAGCACCACGGGAATGCGCGCCTGTGCGCAGCGCCGGGCCAGGCCCGACGACAAGGTCGTGGCCCCGAGCACGATGCCGTCGACCCGGTACTGCAGGATCTCGCGCACCAGGTCGTCGCTGTCGCGCTGGTCGCTGACGAACATCAGCAGGTGGTAGCCGTCCTGCTGCAGGCGCAGCGCCAGCTTTTCGGTGACGGCTGGGTACAGCAGGTTGTCCAGGGAAGACAGCACCAGGCCAACGATGCGCGAGCGGCCGGTGGTCAGGGTGCGCGCGTGCGCGTTGGGCTGGTAGCCCAGGCGCGCAGCAGCGTCCTCCACGCGCTTGCGCATCCGCGGCGACACGCTGGCGCCGGGCGTGAAGGCGCGGCTGACGGCCGATTGCGACACGCCGGCCAGGCGCGCGACGTCCACCGAGGTGGCGGGCGGCTTCACTGCGCCGTCCATCCGCCGTCCACCATCAGGGCGCTGCCGGTGACGAGCGCCGACGCATCGCTGGCGAGGAAGACCACCGCCCCCATCACGTCCTCGACGGTGCCGATGCGGCCGAGCGCGATGCGCGACTCGACGAAGCGCCGGAAGCCTTCGTCGGCCAGCATCGGCCGCGTCATCGCCGTCTCGATGAAGGTCGGGCACAGCGTGTTGACACGGATGCCGTGCGGCCCGAGCTCCCAGGCCAGCGCCTTGGTCAGTCCCTCCACCGCGTGCTTGGTGGCGCAGTACAGCGTGCGCCTCGGCCCACCGACATGACCCATCTGCGAGGAGATCGTGACGAGCGAGCCGGGCAGCCCGGCGGCCTGCAGGCCGCGGGCGACCTCGCGCGCCAGGTAGAAGGCCGCCTTGACATTGAGGTCCATGACCCGGTCCAGGTCGGCGTCGACCATGTCGGCCAGCGTCGACGGCCGGTTGGTGCCGGCGCTGTTGACCAGCACCTGGAAGGGCCCGCGTGCCGCGACCTCGCGCCGCACGGCCTGCGCATCGGTGACGTCCAGCGGCAGCACGTGCGCCACCGCGCCTTCGGTGCGCAGCGCCGCGGCCAGCGCCTCGAGTTCGTCGGCGCTGCGCGAGGCCAGCGTGACCTCGGCGCCGGCCTGGGCCAGCGCCGCCGCGGCTGCGGCGCCGATGCCACGCCCGGCGCCAGCCACCAGCGCCCGGCGGCCGTCCAGCCGCATCGACGGCATGCGCGGCAGGGCTGCCATGCCGCCGCCTGCCGGCGCGTCGACCGAGGCCTGTGCGTGGCCCGCCTGCGGCCCGGCAGGTGTCACACGCCCTCCCGCTGTGCAGGCCCGGAGGGCCCGGGCGGCTTGGGCGCGACGCGCTCGCCGCGGTCGTAGGCCTCCCAGCCCTGGCCGTTGAAGGGGTCGACGCCGAGCTGCTGCATGACGTGCGGAAAGTCCACCATCACCCAGTTGTCGACGATCTTGCCGTCCACGACCTTCCAGAAGTCCATGTAGCGGATCTCCACCCGCTTGCCAGTGGGCGGGATGCCCATGAACTCGCCGCTGTGCGTGGCCTCCTGGCGACCGAAGGCCGCCATCCACTGGCCCTGCGCGATGCGGGCCTCGTCGATGCAGACCTTGTCGGAGAAGGCCGCCTGGAATGGCCGCTGCCAGTGGTCCTGGAAGGCCCGCAGGCCCTGCTTGGTACCGCAGCCGGCGTTGCCCATCCAGCGGAAATCCGGCGCGAAGAAGGCGCCGATGCCGTCGATCACGTGGTCGTTCAGGCCGTCGACCATGGCTTCGACGACGCGCTGCGTCTGCGCCGTGCACGACAGGTCGTTGTCGCGCGTCAGCACGGCCTGCTCAGGACGGGAGCCCTTCATCAGCGCAACCTTCGACCCTGGCGTCGGGGTCAGGGGTCGAGCGCCGGCACCGGCTGGTACCAGGGCACCTCGCCTCGCGTGCCGTAGCGCCGCACCCGCAGGTTGGCCTGCTCGCCGTGGCCGGCGAAGTTCTCCATGTGGCACAGGCGCGAGCAGACCTCGCCGATGCGCGCGCTGGCCTCGTCGCTGAGCACGCGCTGGTAGGTGCAGGTCTTGAGGAACTTGCCCACCCACAGCCCGCCGGTGTAGCGCGCGTTGCGGTTGGTGGGCAGGGTGTGGTTGGTGCCGATGACCTTGTCGCCGAAGCTGACGTTGGTGCGCGGGCCGAGGAACAGCGCACCGTAGTTGGTCATGCGGCGCAGGAAGACATCCGGGTCGCGCGTCATCACCTGCACGTGCTCGAAGGCGAGCTCGTCGGCCTTGGCGACCATCTCGTCGAGCGTGTCGCACACGATGATCTCGCCGTAGACCGCCCAGGCCTGAGCCGCCACCGCCGCGGTGGGCAGGATGGCGAGCTGGCGCTCGACCTCGGCCATCGTCGCCCGCGCCAGCGCCTCGGAGTCGGTCAGCAGCACCGCCGGCGAGGTCGGTCCGTGCTCGGCCTGGCCGAGCAGGTCCACGGCACACATCTCGGCGTCCACCGACTCGTCGGCAATCACCAGCGTCTCGGTCGGGCCGGCGAACAGGTCGATGCCCACGCGGCCGTAGAGCTGGCGCTTGGCCTCGGCCACGAACATGTTGCCCGGGCCCACCAGCATGTCCACCGGCGCGATCGAGGCCGTGCCCAGCGCCATCGCCGCCACCGCCTGCACGCCGCCGAGCACCAGGATCTCGTCGGCCCCGGCAAAGTGCATGGCCGCGACGATGGCCGGGTGCGGCTCGCCCTGGTAAGGCGGCGCGGTGGCCACGACGCGGGGCACGCCCGCGACCTTGGCAGTGAGCACGCTCATGTGGGCCGAGGCGATCAGCGGGTACTTGCCGCCGGGCACGTAGCAGCCCACGGCGTTGACGGGGATGTGCTTGTGGCCGAGGACGACGCCGGGCAGGGTCTCGACCTCGACGTCCCGCATGCTGCCGCGCTGGATCTGCGCGAAGCCCCGGATCTGCGCCTGGGCGAAGCGGATGTCCTCGACCTCGCGCGGCGACAGCCGCGCGATCGCGGCGCGGACCTGGTCCGGCCCCAGGGCGAAGGCCTGCGGGTCCCAGCCGTCGAAGCGCCGGCTGTACTCGCGCACCGCCTCGTCACCGCGCTGCCCGATGTCCTTCAGGATGCCCTCGACGGTGGCGCGCACCTGCGCGTCGTCGTCGGCCTTGCCCTGCTCGTCCTTGCCCCGCTTCAGATACCGGATCACGCCTGCCTCTTCGATCTGTCTTCGCTGCCTGGGTCGTCGCACCTGCGACCGGCTCTGCCGAAGCACGACGCCGGTTTGCATACGCATTCAGTCGCGTCAGTTTAGGCAGGCCCGGGTCAGCAGCACCTCGGGAAATACCCTGCATCGGCCGTGCAGCCGAGCGCCAGTTCAGCAGGCCGTTCGGCCCCGGGCCCGGCAGCGGCGCCCACACGCGCGGCCCGATGGCCTGCAGGCCGTCCATCTCCTTGCGCGGATGCGAGCCGCGCCGGGGCTGGCGGCGGTCGATGGGCGCGGCCTGCCGGGCATCGCCGACATCGGACGATCAGGTCGCCTTCGTCGCACAATCGCGCCCCATATAACGCCCGGCGGACGCACCCGGTCGACCGCGGCGGAGAGGATGCCGTGGCGTGCCGCGCCAAGCGCCCGGGCCGGCGGCGCGCCCGGGCGCGCCTCCCGCGCCTCCCGCCCCCCCGCGCCCCTCTGTCTTGCGAGCACACGACCCATGACCGACACGATCCGCTACGGCTTCATCGGCTGCGGCATGATGGGGCAGGAGCACCTGCGCAACCTCGCGCTGGTGCCCGGCAGCGCCGTCACGCGCCTGTTCGAGCCCGACGACGGCATGGCAGCACGCAGCCTGGCCCTGGCCCCGGGCGCCACCCGTGTGCCCAGCCTGGAGGACGTGGTGCGGGCCGACGACGTCGACGCCCTCGTCATCACCAGCCCCAACTTCCGCCACGCCGAGCAGTTGCAGCGCATCGCCGAGTTGCGCGGCCTGCCGGTGCTGCTGGAAAAACCCGCCTGCACCGAGCTGTCGCAGGTGGCCGAGTTGCGCGCCCTGGCCAGCACCTACCCGGCGCCGCTGTGGGTGGCGATGGAGTACCGCTACATGCCGCCGATCGCCCGCCTGATCGACGAGATCCGCGCCGGGCAGACCACCGGGCCGCTGGCGATGCTGAGCCTGCGCGAGCACCGCTTCCCCTTCCTGGTCAAGGTCGGCGACTGGAACCGCTTCAACCGCTACACCGGCGGCACGCTGGTGGAGAAGTGCTGCCATTTCTTCGACCTGATGCGCCTGATCGCCGGCTGCGCGCCGGTGCGGGTGTACGCCAGCGGCGCGGCGGCCCACAACCACCTGGACGAGCGCTATGCCGACGGCGTGCCCGACATCCTGGACCACGCCTACGTGATCGTCGACTTCGCCTCGGGCCTGCGCGCGATGCTCGAGTTGTGCATGTTCGCCGAAGGCTCGCGCTACCAGGAGGAACTCTCGGCCGTGGGGCCGGCGGGCAAGGTGGAGTGCTTCGTGCCGGGGCCGCAGCGCTTCTGGCCGGCGCACCTGGGCGAGCCGCCGACGCCTCGCCTGGTGCTCAGCCCGCGCGACCCCAAGGGTCCGGTGGAACTCGAGGTGCCGGTGGACCCCACGGCGCTGGCCGCGGGGGACCACAACGGCTCCACGCTGGTGCAGCACCAGCGTTTCCGTGCCGCGGTGCTGGGCCGTGGCCTCGTGGAGGTGACGCTGGACGACGGCCTGGACGCGGTGCTGATCGGGCTGGCGGCGCAGGCATCCGCCCGCACCGGCCAGGCCATCGAGCTGCGCTCCGGGCCCTATGCCATGGGCGGCAGCGAGGCGGCCATCGCCAGCAGGGCCGCCCAATCCTCCGCCTGAAGCGCGTGCGGGCCGCGTCGCCAGGCGACGCGGAAGGCCGTCTCGCGCTGACGCACCGGCCAGGCCCGGCGGGCCCGCGCAGCCACGTGGCGCAGCCCCACCGGGTTGGCCCAGCGGTCGTCCATCGACTGCGTCAACAGCAGCCCGCGCGGCGCGATCGAGGCCAGCAGCACGTCCTGGTCGGCCGGCCAGGCCTGCCCGGCGCTGAGCGACGCCAGGGCGTCGCGGGCCAGCCAATGGGGAAAGCGCTGGGCCAGCGCCAGTGGCGTCTCGCTGCCGCGCCCGAGCCGGAACGACGATGAGGCCCCTGCGGTGCCGCTGTTGTTGGCGGCAGTGAGCCAGATGCGGGCGTCGGTGGCGCCGGCCAGCAGCGCCGCCTTGCCCCCGCGCGAGTGTCCGACCACACCGATGCGGCGGGCATCGATGCCGTCCATGCCGCTGAGCACGTCCACCGTCCGCTGCAAGCCCCAGGCCCAGACCGACAGGGCGCCAAAGCGCGCCTGGGCAAAGCGCGCGAACACCGGCCCCTCGCGCGCACCGTCGTCGCCATCGGCCGCCAGTTCGGTGCGGTTGAACCACGCCAGCGCAACGCCGGCATCGACGAAGGCCGACATCACTTCGGCGGGGGGTGGCAGCCAGCAGGCGTCGCCGCTGACGATGACCGGCACAGGACCCGGGCCCGGCGGGCGCAGCACCTGCACGGTCCAAGTGACCCAGGCCGGCACGCCAACCGACACGCGCCAGCTCTGCAAGGCGGCGCCTGGCCACGCCGGCGGGCGCCAGTGGTGCAGGCGCGAGGCACCCGCATGCCCGCCCTGCGACGCCCACCGGCCCGTGGCGGCACCGACCGTGCCGCCATAGACCGAGTCGACCAGCGTCCGGGCGTCGCCTTCCAGGTCGATCACTTTCCAGCCCTCCGCCCGATTCGGGCCCATGCGCAGGACTCCTCGACATGCTGCTCGGCGCACCCGCGCAGATCCACGTCGTGACCTCCACCCGCGAAAAGCGGGCCGGAGCGCATCCGCTGCCCGCCCCCCGCGCCGATCCTTCCCGGGACAGGCCCCGGCGATGCGTGAAAACGCTAGTGTGGCGCCACCTGCCGTTCCCGTACAGTTCCATTCATCCGATTTCCAGGAGTTTTCCTCATGAACCGTCTGTCCATGCGCGCGCGTCGCCACCTGCTAGCCGCAGCCGCCCTGTCCGTCATCGGCGCCGCCGCCACCGCACAGGCCGCCGAGATCCGCGTGATGTGCTACCAGGACGGCATCGAGTGCCAGGTCACGAACGAGCTCGCGCGCAAGTTCGAGGCCCGCAACCCCGGCACCAAGGTGGTCGTCGACACCGTGCCCTACAAGACCATCGTCGAGCAGTTGCCGGTGCAGCTGGCGGCCGGCCAGGGCCCTGACATCGCCCGTGTGACCGACCTGGGCGGCCTGTCGAAGTACTACCTGGACATCGCGCCTCACCTGAAGGACCGCAAGGCGATGGATGCCAACTTCGGCGCCACCGCGCCCTGGCTGGCGCCGACGCCGGGTGACAAGGGCATCTACGGCTTCATGTCGCAGCTGACGATGACCGGCCCCTACGTCAACAAGACGCTGTTCGAACAGGCCAAGGTCGCACTGCCTGGCCCCAAGGCCACATGGGACGAGTGGGCGGCCGCCGCGCGCCAGGTCGCCAAGGCCACCGAGACCAAGGCCGCGATGGCCTGGGACCGTTCGGGCCACCGTTTCGCCGGCCCGGCGATCAGCTATGGCGCGAAGATCTTCGACGCCTCGGGTCAGTTGACGATGGACGCGGGCTACCGTGCAGCGGTCGACAAGTTCGTCGGCTGGCACAAGGACGGCACCGTGCTGCGCGAGGTCTGGGCGGGCTCGGGCGGGTCGACCTACGCCGACTCGATCGGCGAGTTCATCAACGGCAACGTCGTGATGGTGCTGTCGGGCTCCTGGCAGATCAACCGCCTGCAGCGCGACGTCGGCAACAAGTTCGACTGGGCCGCCGTGCCCAACCCCTGCGGCCCCGCGGCCTGCACCGGCATCCCCGGCGGCGCGGCCTGGGTGGCGCTGAAGACGAGCAAGGCGCCCAAGGAAACCGCCGCCTTCCTCGAGTTCCTGGCCTCCGAGCCCAGCTACGCCGAGTTCACCGCGCGCACCAACAACATTCCGGCCCACGCCAGCCTGGCGCGCAAGGGTGTGGACTACGCTGGCGCGCTGCCGGGCGCCAAGGCTGCGCTGGGCGTGTTCAGCGGCGGGGTGGCCAACCTCTCGCCGGTGGCCTACCAGTTCCAGGGCTACAAGTTCAACCGCGCCATCATGCTGCCCACGGTGGCCCGGGTGACGCAGGCCATCGTCGGCGAGATGTCGGTCGACGACGCCATGGGCAAGATCGCGTCCGACATGTCCGACGCCGTCAAGCAGGCGCAGAAGTAAGCGTCCTGGCTCCTCGCCGGGCGCGTGGTGTCGCGCCCGGGCCGGGCAGCGTCCGCGGGCGCTGCCCGGTTTCGCTTTGTGGGGGTGGTCCGGTGTGACCGGGCGCGCCCATGCACCCATCGAACGGCTGGGGCCTGAAGCTCCGGAGTCCAGACCCCCGATCCCCGATCCCCGTCATCCCGTGCGCGCGCTCGCCCCCCTGTTCAACCTGCTAGAGTGGCCCTTCCGCCTGGCGCAGCGCTGGCTGGGCACGTCGCGTCTGGCCTGGCTGTTCGTCGGGCCGAACCTGCTGATCTTCGGGGTCTTCACCTTCCTGCCCATCCTCATCAACATCGCCTACGCGCTGACCGGCGGGGTGAAGCTGATGCCGATGGAGCGGCCGTACACGGGCCTGGAGAACTTCCAGATCCTGTTCGAATGCGGCAACTACCTCGACCTGTCGACCTGCCGCAAGGACGTGTTCTGGCGCGCGCTGTGGAACACCGCGAAGTTCAGCCTGATCCAGGTCGGGCTGATGGTGCTGCTGTCGCTCGTGACGGCACTGGTGCTCAACCGGAAGATCCTCGGCCGGGGCTTCTGGCGCGGCGTGTTCTTCTACCCGGTGCTGCTGTCGCCGGTGGTGGTGGCGCTGATCTGGAAGTGGCTGCTGCAGAGCCAGGGCGTGTTCAACGCCGGTCTGGCGGCGCTGGGCGCACCCCCGGTGGAATGGCTGACCGACGCCGGGTGGGCCTTCTTCTGGGCGGTCTTCGTCTCGATCTGGGCCCACATGGGCTTCTACACCCTGATCCTGCTGGCCGGCCTGCAGGCCATCCCCAAGGACCTGTACGAGGCCGCCGAGATGGACCGCGCCACGCCCTGGCGCACGCTCACGCGCATCACGCTGCCGCTGCTGCTGCCCAACCTGATCGTCGTGCTGGTGCTGGCGATGATCCGCGCCGTGCAGGTCTTCGACGAGGTGTTCGTGCTCACCGGCGGCGGCCCCGGCTCGGCCACGACCTTCATCGTGCAGTTCATCTACCAGACGGGTTTTGCCGAGCAGATCCATCTGTACGGGCTGGCCGCGGCCGCGTCGTTGACGCTGGCGGTGGCGCTGATCGTGCTGACGCTGCTGCAGCTCAAGGCCACGCGGGCCAGCCAGGCTGGCGAGCGGGCGCACTGAGGGTGTGAGGGGGATCCGCCGATGACACGCCTGCTCACCTTCCTGACCCGCACCCGGGGCCGCGGCCGGCTGGACTGGACCGATGGTCTGAGCTACCTGTACCTGGTGATCGGGCTGTTCACGATGTTCGCGCCCATCGTCTGGCTGGTGATGTCGTCGCTGAAGACCGAGTCGGCCATCGGCCAGTACCCTCCGACCTTCCTGCCGTACACGCAGAAGCAGGTCGTCGTCGCCGGACACGACAAGCCGCTGCCACTGTTCCGCATCACCGACCCGCAGGGCCGCGAGCTCGAGATGGCGCAGGTCAGCCGCATCGGCATCATGGCCACGATGGTGGACCCGGCGGACCCGTCGCAGACGCTGCAGGTGAACATCCGCCAGCGCACCCCGGTGCAGGAGATCCGCTTCGCGACCTCCAACTACACCGAGCTGTTCGAGAAGTTCACCTTCGGCCGCTACCTCTGGAACAGCGTCTTCATCACCGTGGTGGCCACCGCGCTGACGCTGCTGGTCAACTCGATGGCGGCCTTCGCGCTGTCCAAGTACCGCTTCACCGGCCAGAAGACCGTTTTCCTGCTGATCATCGCCACGCTGATGATCCCGCCGACGATCAGCCTGGTGCCGGTGTTCCTGGTGATCAACTCGGTGGGGCTGCTGAACAGCCTGTGGGGCGTGATCCTGCCGGCGATCGCCACGCCCACCGGGGTGTTCCTGCTGCGGCAGTACATGCTGACCATCCCCGACGAGCTGCTCGAGGCCGCGCGCATGGACCACGCCAGCGAATGGCGCATCTACTGGCGCATCATCCTGCCGCTGGCGGCGCCGGCCCTCGCCGTGCTGGCGATCTTCTCGGTGATGTGGCGCTGGAACGACTTCCTGCTGCCGCTGATCGTGCTGTCCAAGAGCGAGGTCTTCACGCTGCAGCTGGCGCTGAACGCCTTCCAGGGCGAGCTGAACACGCAGTGGCACTACCTGCTGGCGATGACAGTGATCACGCTGGTGCCGGTGACGCTGGTCTTCGCCTTCCTGCAGCGCTACATCACCACCGGCATCGCCAGCGCGGGGGTCAAGTGAGGAAGACGACGGACGGTCTGCGCCCTGTGGCCGCGGGTGTGACGCCGCCCCGGCCCGCCCTCCGGTCTTGAGCGTCCGACAGTCCTTCCCCCCAAGCACCCGACACACCGAAACGATCCCGCCGTGGCCACGCTCGAACTCCGCTCCATCGCCAAGTCCTTCGATCGCACCACGGTCATCCGCGGTGTCGACCTGCAGGCCGCGCACGGCGACTTCGTCGTCCTGGTCGGCCCCTCGGGCTGCGGCAAGTCCACGCTGCTGCGCATCATCGCCGGGCTGGAATCGGCCACGACCGGCGACGTGCTGATCGACGGCGCCCGCGTCAACGACATCGGTGCGGCCGACCGCGGCTGCGCCATGGTCTTCCAGTCGTACGCGCTGTACCCGCACATGACGGTTTACGCCAACATGGCCTTCGGCCTGGAGAACGCGGGCGTGGACAAGCGCGAGATCCGCCGCCTGGTCGACCAGGCCGCGCAGATGCTGCGCCTGGACGGCCTGCTCGAGCGCAAGCCCACGCAGCTGTCGGGCGGGCAGCGCCAGCGCGTGGCCATCGGCCGCGCCATCGTGCGCGACCCGAAGATCTTCCTCTTCGACGAGCCGCTGTCCAACCTCGACGCCGAGCTGCGCGTGTCGATGCGCGCCGAACTGCGCGAGCTGCACCGGCGCCTGGGCGCGACCATGGTCTACGTCACCCACGACCAGGTCGAGGCCATGACGCTGGCCGACCGCATCGTCGTGCTGCGCGATGGCCGCATCGAGCAGACGGGCAGCCCGCGCGAACTCTACGAGCGCCCGGCCAACACCTTTGTCGCCGGCTTCATCGGCAGCCCACGCATGAACTTCGTCCCCGTGGTCCGGCTGGCTGCGCAGCCCGGCCTGGGCGGCGCGCTGCCCGCGGGCACGCAGGACGTGGGCATCCGCCCCGAGGACCTGAGCCGCGCACCGCAGGGGCAGGGCTTGGCGCTGACGGTGGAAGCGACCGAATACCTCGGCGCCCAGGGCCTGGTGCGCGGCACCCTGGCCAACGGCGGCGAGCGCCTGGAAGCCCTGATCGACGCCCAGGACCTCCCGGGCCCGGGCAGCACCCTGTGGCTGCAGGCGCAGGCCTCGCGGCTGCACCCGTTCGGGGAGGGCGGCGTGCGGGTTTGATCAACCGATGCGATCACCTGCCTGTCGTCCCTACATCGACGCATCTTCTCCAACCTGTCGCAGGGCCCCTTCGGTGATGACACGCAAGGCTTCCACGAGCTCGAGCGCCAGGCGCTCGTCGATCCATCGCCCCGGGCTCGGCTCATAGCGGAAGGCGACTGCGTAGGGGTTGAGCAGTCGAAGATCGTCGATCGATATCGGCAACTCGATCCCGGCGGTACAAATCTGCCCAGCAAGGAACTCGAGATCGTGTGTACGCCCAGGCGGGACGCCCGCGAGAACGAGCCGCGACTTGAGGAACTTCTCACAGGCTTGCTGTGCGAGAAATCCCAGGGTTTCGTGGGGCGCCCGCCCTGTCTCTTCCAGCAGCCTGCAGGCGATGCGGTCCCGCAGACCCGCCTCAAAGAGTTGCCGGGCCTCGTCTTCGTTCGTGTTCACGGTGACGTGGCATCGAACAGCACATGACCATGCGCCACGGCCTCGCGTACCGGCGAAGTGGTCCACGACATCCTGCGCTCGAACTCCTGGCGCGGATACAGCAGAAGGTCGACACCGGCGCCGATGCTGCCCACTGCAGCTCGCAGACGGCGGTACTCGGCAGGCATGTCCGGGATGTCTTCCTCCACCACCAGAAGATCCACGTCGGAGTCGTCGCGTGCGCGGCCCTCGGCCCGCGATCCGAAAAGGATCACTTTCAAGGGCGAATGCGCCACGCCCACCAGGCGTTGCACCGCTTCCTCGATCCCCTGCCGCGTCACCATGCCGACACTCCATCACCGACCCACCGCGGCCAAAGGATAGCAGGGGCCGATGAACGGGACACGGGATCCACCGCTCGATCGGACGACTGTCCGAGGCGCACGCACACGCAAACGCACAAGCACAAGCACACGCACACAATACCCTCATGACCCCCTGGACCGCGAACCCTTGGCACCTCGACCCCGAGGGCGCCCACACCACGCTGGACGACGGCGCGACGATGCGCCTGCGCTTTCTCTCGCCCTCGATGGCGCGGCTGTCGCTGCGCCCGGCCGCGGGCTGGCGCGAGCCGCGCACCTGGGCGATCGCGCCCGAGCCGGGGCGCGACGTGCCCTGGGAGGGCCGCTCGCGCGACGACGACAGCGGCTTCGCGCCGCCGCCGCTGCAGGCCTTCGACGCCGACGGCGCCCCGGGCCTGGACGCGGGCGCGCTGGCGGTGACGCTGCAGCACGCCCCGCTGCGCCTGCGCTGGATCGCCGGCCGTGGGGGGGCGCTGCTGGCCGAGGACCGCCGCACCACGGCCTACCTGCGCAGCGCGCGCACCGGCGCCGTGCGCCACTACCTGCAGCGCGACGGGGCCGAGCGCTACCACGGCCTGGGCGACAAGACCGGGCCGCTGAACCTGCACGGCCGGCGGCTGCGCACGCTGGCGATGGACTCGCTGGGCTACGACCCGGAGCACGGCGACCCGCTGTACAAGCACTGGCCCTTCGTGCTGAGCCGCACGCCGCAGGGGCGCTGGCTCGGCCTGTACTACGACACGCTCGCGGCCTGCACCTTCGATCTCGGCTGCGAGCACGACAACTACCACGGCTTCTACCGCCACGTCGAGATCGACGATGGCGACCTGGACCTGTACCTGATGGCCGGCACGACGCCCGGCGAGGTCATCGCGCAGTTCGTGCGCCTGATCGGCGGCACCGCGCTGCCGCCGCGCTGGACGCTGGGCTACGCGCAGACGGCGATGGGCCTGGCCGACGCGCCCGACGCGCAGGCGCGGCTGCACGCCTTCGTCGACGAGATCGCGCAGCACCGCATGCCGGTGTCGGCCTTCCACTACGGCTCGGGCTACTCGATGCGCGGGCCGCGGCGCTACGTCTACACCTGGAACCGCGACAAGTTCCCCGAGCCGCAGGCGCTGAACGCGCGCCTCCACGCGGCCGGGCTGCACGTCGTGGCCAACATCAAGCCCTGCCTGCTCGACGACCACCCGGCTTTCGAGCCCCTGGCACGTGATGGCGGCTTCGTCGTCGACGGCCAAGGCCGGCCCGTGGTCGAACCCTACTGGGACGGGCAGGCGGCCTTCCTCGACTTCACGCACCCCGCCGCCCTGCGCTGGTGGCAGGAGGGCCTGCGGCGCCAGATCCTGGACATGGGCATCGACGCCGGCTGGAACGACAACAACGAGCACGCGGTGCAGGAGGAGTCGGCGCAGTCGCACGGCTTCGGCACGCCCACGCCCATCCACCGCTCGCGTCCGCTGCACGCGCTGCTGATGACGCGCGCCACCTGGGAAACCCAGCGCGAACGCGCCGCCCCGGGCGAGACGGTCTACACCGTCACCCGCGCCGGCCCGCCCGGCATCCAGCGCTACGCCCAGACCTGGACCGGCGACAACGGCACGAGCTGGCGCACGCTGAAGTGGAACATCCGCACCGGGCTGCAGATGAGCCTGTCGGGGATGTTCAACATCGGCCACGACGTCGGCGGCTTCCACGGACCGGTGCCCGAGCCCGAGCTCTTCGCGCGCTGGGTGCAGGCCTGCTGCCTGAACCCGCGCATGGTGATGAACTCCTGGAAGGCCGGCAACGTCGTCAACCTGCCCTGGATGCACCCCGAGGTCACCGACATCGTGCGGGCGGCGATCGAGCTGCGCTACCGCCTGTTGCCCTACCTGTGGCAGTTGTTCGAGCGCGCCGCCGCGCAGCACGAACCCATCATCCGCCCGACCTTCTTCGACTTCCCCGGGGACCCACAGTGCCTCGAGGACAGCGACGACTTCATGCTCGGCCCCGACCTGCTGGTGGCCCCGGTGGTCGAGGCCGGCCAGCGCGAGCGCCGCGTCTGGTTGCCAGCGCTGCCGCAGGGCGGCAGCTGGTTCGACTTCGACACGCGCGAGGCCTACGCGTCCGGCGCGTGGCACTCCGTGCCGGCACCGCTGGAGAAGTTGCCGCTGTTCGCGCGCGCCGGCGCCCGCATCCCGGTGGCCGCACCGGCGCCGAGCTCGCTGGCCTCCGCGCAGGACGCGGTGCGGGAGGTGCAGGCGTTCTGAGGATCTCGAGGCCCGGTCAGGGCACCCCGCGCCCCAGCCCCGCCTCGTAGACCTCGAACCAGGTCTGCCGATCCATCGGCACGGTCAGGGCTTGGTGGAGGGTGCCGATCCGGCCGAGGTCGTTGGTGCCGACGACGGGCAGGA
>Ga0172373_10005951_pt1 | contig 16469 bp, 19 predicted proteins | sample Lak10m_2_FD_114546 | JGI IMG/M metagenome (GOLD analysis project Ga0172373, IMG submission 114546) | Freshwater microbial communities from Kabuno Bay, South-Kivu, Congo - kab_092012_10m | ecosystem: Environmental > Aquatic > Freshwater > Lake | place: Democratic Republic of the Congo...
CGAATAGTGAAATCGGGTTGTTCGTTAAAATCATAAAAGTAACCGTTGTTAGAACGTTTAAATTTTATTGGTGCACCGTAACCACCTTCTTTTCGTGGTTTTTTCATTTGTGCAATATCTTTTTGTATGGTTTCGAAGGAAACTTTTTTTCCTAATTCCCTAGTAATATTAAACTGGAGTTGTTCAATAGTTGGAAAACCTTTGTAAGGATTGGTAAGGCAACGATCAATGATTTCGTATCGTTGTATGGCTTCGCTAGGAGGTGGCATTTTTTTATTTTAAAATTACAAAATTTAAACCGTATTGATGATACTTTTAATGGAATAACATCAAAAGTTTAATTATCATAAAATTGTATTTGAATAAAATAAATTTTACTCTAAAAAATTGCTGATGATTTTTAATAACCCGAAACAATAATGACTATTAAAAAGCTAGAATAAACATTATGAGTCCCGAATTTTTTATTTCAATTAAGAAATAAAACATAAGACACAATCATCTAATTAGGAATTAAACTATCAATAACTGCTATTTCTGTTGGGCAACATAATATCTCACTTGCTGATTTTTCTATGAACCAATCTTCAGTCCCATATTTTTCGATCCTTAACTGTATATGTATTTTGTTTTTCAACATTATCAATTCATCTCTTTTTGAAGCAGCCTCTTCATACTTACCTTGTTTAGCAAGTGATTCTATTTCTAGGTTTTTGGTTTCATTTTTCAATTCCGGAAATTTATTGGCAATGAATGATGAGAATGCTTCGGCATAATTAGCATCTACAGAAAATCTTACGCCAGCTTTTAAATATAAGTTAATGATTGCTTCTATCCGACTGACACTAGTAATTGCATTCTCCTTGGAGATGCTTCTTATAAGTTCATTTAATTGTTTTGTGGAATTTATCATTTAGCTCGTTTTAATAATGTTGCATAACATTTTGCAGGCCACACTAATATAAAACTATTTTTTTGCGGAGGCAACACTAAACTAAAAATGCGAAGCACTTATTTTTTTGTAGCAGAAGCAAAAAATAATCTTTCGGTGTGGCGCAACTGCATGCTGTTAGCAGTTGTACCATACTTTTCATTCTTCTTTTGGTTTTATTCGGTTTATCTGATTAGCTACATAGTCTTGTTGCCACTTTTTTTTGAATTCAAACCATTTTTGCCTAAATTCAACAGTGTTATCCATAACAAACTTAAATTCTCTAAACGGTTTATTCTTTCTTAAAGCTTTATACAGTCGGCTTTGTAGTTTTGAGTCTTTAACTTGGTCTGCAAACTCATTCATTATTTCAAACGCTTCGCTTGAAGACCATTTATCAATTTCGTAATAGTTGGTGAAGTTATCCTCTATTTGTTTAAGTTCTTCTTTCCACGAGTTAAGGTCGATTTCGGGATAACTGTTAATATTAGGCACGAAAATTAACTGTTCAGTTGTTTTGTGAATGAATGTACGAAAACCGCAGTCAAGTTGCTCTGCAATTTCTTCTATGCTGTTTTTTATAGCGCTGTTCATTTTGTGTTGTTAACTGTAAAATTTAATAAACTTTAATTTTGTTAACCCATAAAGCATCCGTATTCATCTTGGTCAACAAGATTTAAAAAGTCTTTAAGTGTTTTTACAGTATGTTTTGGTTTATAAGAATGCCATTTATTATCTGCACGTTTCCAGAATACTTTCCAAACATTTTTGTTTTTAATATAGGTTGCTTTTGCGTAGCCAATGGTCAGAATCTCTTTTGGATTATTCCAAGCCGGACGGATTTCATTTAATGTAACAGATTGTTCGTTGATTTCATAATTCAGGTCGAGTTGATTTCTAATTTCAGGTTCAGGCCTAACTTCAGAAATGTAATTTTCCATTATCTCAATTATGTCAACTGATGTTGTTATATCAAGTTTCATTTTTATTAAGTTGATCGTTTGTCTTTATGGTTGCAACTAACATTCCTAGGACTTGTGACCGTTGCCGATTGGGTAAGTTAAACTATCTACCAAGATAAAATATTTTCCGTACATAAAAGCTATATTTTAGAAGGACACCAGCAATGACGCAAGACGCGTGTTAGCTGCTGCACTTCTTTTATTGTCCATTTACTTTTTGTTTAACATAGTCTTCAAAAGTCTTTGTCCCAACTTGAGGTGCTATTGTGTCATGTTGCATTACTTCAATAAAAAATGCAAACTTGTCGTAAGTGTTTTTGCTGAACAATTTTATAATAGGCAGGAAAATTTTGAAGAGTCCTATTGGAACTGTCCTAATCTTCTTTTGACCATCAATTTCATTTTGAACAATTTCATTTAATTGTTTTCTTGTGTAAATATTCTTACCTCCAGCTTCAATAATGTTGTTTTGCTTATTAATAGCATCAACCGCTATTTTAGCAAGGTCCCCTTCATAAATTGGGTTTGTTTTTTTGTCGCCTTTCCCTACGTTAATAAGTTGTCCTTTTTTAGCCATATCTATCATATCGATGAATGCACTAAAAATTGCAGGAGGCTTAATTATTGAATAGTTAAGTCCTGATTTTTTAAGAAGTTCCGAAAAGTCGTGATGCACTTTAAAATATTCTAAATGCAAGTACTTTTCTGAATGAAACGCAGACACGTAAATGAACTTTTTAATTCCTGCTTTTATCGCTTGGTTAAGTATGTTTGAATTTGCATTGTAATCAACCTCTCTAAATGTTGGTTTACTTTTGTCGTTAGGAGATACACTTTTCCCTAATGCCGAAATAACGATTTCTTGATTGTCGAAAATGTGTTCAAGTGTCGCTTTATTACATACGTCTGCAATAATATATTTTGATGTAATGCCAACTAGTGATTTAACTTTTTCCTCATTTCTAATAACAACGGTCAGGTCATAGCCTTGCTTGACTAATTCCTTCGCAATTTCTTTTCCTAGATTTCCGGTCGCTCCGAATAAAATTACTGTTTGCATTTTAAATTATAGTTACTTGTGCAGTTGTCTAAGGTTGAAGCTAACTTCCAACTTTAAGAAAGCTATTTTATTAATCTAAATTTTATAAATCTAATATATCAATTTATTTTCAAAAAATACCCCAACTAATTTTCAATCTAAATTCCTAAACTAAAATGAAATTGGTATCTTGCTATTACAATAGCAAAATTACTTGAGCGAAGTATCTTACATAAAACTTTCGGAACTTACCAAACGTGTTGTTGATGTAATTAAAAACACATTCAACGATTATTATTGGGTTGTTGCAGAAATTTCCGGGCATAAGTTTTATGCTAATCAGGATCGACATTATTTTGATTTCATTGAGAAAGTAGAAGAAAAAACAGATCCCATTGCTAAAATAAGTGGTGTTGCCTGGACAAGTGGTTCGCAACAAATTAAGTTATTTGAAGAAGCCACAGGGCAACAATTTACAAATGGGGTACAGGTTTTAGTAAAAGTAAAAGTAGAGTTCCATTCTTCCTACGGCATGAAACTTAGTTTGTTTGATATCGATCATTCTTACACACTTGGTAATTTAGAAAAACAAAGAAGAGAAACTTTATTAAAACTGGTAAACGAAAATCCATTGCACATAAAAAAAGTGGGTGATGAATACATTACACTTAATAAACAAAAACATTTTCCTCTTGCCATTCAGCACCTCGCTATAATTGGTTCACCAAATTCGGAAGGTTATGTTGATTTTACGCATACCATCAATACCAATCAGTTTGGTTATAGGTTCAGTATAGATATTTATCAATCGGCTGTGCAAGGCGCGGGTGCAGAAAACGAATTAGTGGATAAATTGATTGCCATTTTTAACTCTAATAAAAAATACGATGCTATTGTAATTATTCGTGGTGGTGGTGCTAAAACTGATTTTGTAGTTTTTGATACGTATAAATTAGCAAGAGCTGTTGCACGTTTTCCTATTCCCATCATTACAGGTATCGGGCACCATAAAGATGTTAGTATTTGTGATTTAATGACCAATACCAGCACTAAAACTCCAACCAAGGCAGCAGAGTTTATTGTATCTCACAATAGAAAGTTTGATGAACTTTTAATAAACACCCAAAAAGGTATCATCATCAAGGTTCAGCAAATAATTTCTACTGCAAATCAAAAAGTGAATACAGCAAACCTAAGCATCATTAATAAATCAGGATCAATAATAAACGGGCAAAAAGATAAGTTGACATTGTTTGACCAGATTATTGTAAATAAAACAAAACAAATTCTCTTTACTAAAAAAACAAATCTCCTGAACCTGATTAACGTGTTATCTACTCAACCAAAAATAGCAACTGCAAACCGATTAAACGAAATAGGAACACTACTTAGCAATTTAAAATTATTTACAGCAAAATATTTTACTAATAAAAAAGCATATGTTGGGCACTACCAAGAAGTAATAAAATTAATGCGACCTGAAAATATTTTGAAAAAAGGTTTTGCCATTGTTTCTCAAAAAGGAAAAATTTTAAAAGATGCCTCAAGCATTGAAGCCGGTAGCGAAATAAACATAAGCATGGATAAATTTGAAATACAAACAAAAGTTCTATCAAAAAAAGAGAAAGATGAGAGATCAACTAACCTACGAAACAGCCTACGCTGAATTAAAAAAAATTGCCGATGAAATTGCTAACGAATCTGTATCTGTAGATGTGTTGGCAGAAAGAGTAAAACGAGCATCGGAGTTAATTACCTTTTGCCAAAATAAACTACGCACTACCGAGCAGGAAGTAAACAACATCATTCAACAAATGGAAGTAAAACAGATTCCTAAAAATTAGAGAATTAGTTGTTATAATTTATGGCAATATTAAAATTTCAATAAAATCATATAGTTATAATTTTTTTATGCTTTTTTGAAAGTAAAAAAACTTGCAAGATCTTACCCAAAGCCTACTCCAAAAACAAGCTTAAAAAAGTGGAACCTGAAATTAAAAATACTAAGTAGTTTTTTTATCTTACCCGAGTGTGGCAACGAACAAACGCGGTGCCGATTCGGGTGAATGCTTTTTTTAGGGCAGCCAGGTGGAATGGCTGATCGTAAAGAAAAAAGGAGAGAGCGTGAGCAATCGTTTGTTCTTGATTTCTTTTTGATTCTTTTTCTGTATCAAGACAGAAAAAGAATGTATAAAAAAATAAATTCTAGTTTAACAGAAAATCCTGATTAGTTGTTATATTTTAATACACTCAACAAAAAACCCGAAATTATTGCCAATTTTATCCTTAAATGTTAGAATTTATTTAGCTAATATATTAGCTTTAAATCTAAATTATAACTATATTTAGACAATATATTAGCTATATGATAAAATTTGGAATTGATAAAACACCCTATGATATTTTAACAGAATTAGCTCAAAAACATAAAGCCCTACGGAAACAATTTAGGTTAACTCAAAGTGAGTTAGCAAAACGTTCAGGTGTTTCATTAGGTAGCATTAAGCGTTTTGAAAATACAGGTCAAATCTCTTTAGAATCATTGCTTAAACTAGCCCAACTACTTAATCGTCTTAACGACTTTGATTTGATTTTTAAAGTAGATAATGACTTAACTAAAATTGAAAAGCTTTTTAGCGATAAAACAAGAAAATAATTATGGAGCATGTAAAAAAAATAATAGTCTCTATTCTATTTAATAAAAACCCTATTGAGTTAGGTGAATTAGTAAGTGATGGTAGAGAAATTTATTTTAAATATTATCCCGATTTTATAAGCAAAGGATTAGAAATATCTCCCATAAAATTAAAATTAAACACAGGAATACATAAAGCAGATCCTATTCCTTTTGATGGATTATATGGAGTTTTTGCGGATTCATTACCTGATGGCTGGGGAAAATTATTATTAGATAGAGCATTAACCGCAAAAGGTATCGACATTAACAGCATAACTATGCTCGACAGGTTAGCATTGGTTGGAAGCAAAGGCATGGGAGCATTAATTTATAAACCCGAAATAGATGATGGTATAAATAAACAATTTGAATTAGAATTAGATAAAATTGCGCAAGCCACACAACAAATTATTTCCGGAACATCAAGTGATATACTTGATGAATTGTATTTAATGGGTGGTTCATCGGGAGGCGCTCGTCCTAAAATTTTAGTTGGTTATAACCCAAAAACACAACAATTAACAACTAATGAAAAAGAGTTACCTCATGGATACGAACATTGGCTTATAAAATTCCCATCCTCCTCTGATAAAACAGACATTGCAAATGTAGAATTTGCTTATTATAAAATGGCATTAGCTGCCGGTATTGAAATTAGTGAGTGTAAGCTTTTTAAAGGCAAATCAGGCAAAGTATATTTTGGCACCAGACGCTTTGATAGAAATGGGAATAAAAGTTTACACATGCACTCAGCAGCAGGCCTGATGCATGATAATTTTAGATTAAGTAATTTAGATTATGGACACATAATGGATTGCGCATTTAGACTTGAAAAAGATGTATATGCTTACGAAAAAATACTCCGTATAGCTGCATTTAATGTATTTGCACATAACAGAGATGACCATAGTAAAAACATTTCCTTTTTAATGGATGAACATGGAATTTGGAAAGTTGCCCCTGCATACGATTTAACTTTTTCAAGTTCAGGACATGGAATGCATAGCACTATGATAAATGGCGAGTGCGCAAATCCAAGCAAACACCATTTAATGGAATTAGCCAATTACTTTAAAATAAAAAACGCAAGTAATATTATTGATAATGTTCAAAAGGTAATTTATAACTGGAAAACTTATGCCAAACAATGTAAAGTAAGCCCTCAAACCAGAAATGAAATTGATAAAGTAATTGGGAAGAAAAAGTAAATTGTTTATACGGCTTTTGTTATATGTTAAGTTTTGTGTTTTGAAACGTTTGAATAAAACGGCATATGAAGATTTAAAAGTGTTTTATTTATATGATAAAATTTTAATCTAACCCTTCAACATAAACCCTTTCATTTAATTTCAGATGAGGGTTGTTGGTTTTAAAATCACTGCATTCGGCTAAATCTTTAATTTCACCTTCAACATCATCAAACAAAATACTCATGTAATTATTGCTGTTGTTACCAATAAAAATATAACCGGTTTTATCTACAAAACAATCGTTGCAATGTCCGGAATAAGATTCTAAAAAATCATCACCATGTTTTTTAAATTCATTAAAAGCTGAGGAAAGTTTTTGAATGAATGTATCTTTGGGTAAATCTTGATAAGTGTTTTCGTTACTGAGGATAATATCAATCATTTCAATATCCATTTTTTCAATGAAGTATTTGATTGCATCACGTTGCGTGGTTAAATTATTATTCATTTAATTTGTTGGATAAATTTACAAATTGTATTTTATGTTTTAATTATCGAATGAAATCTATATTTAATTAAATGAAAAAATCACCTATAATAAAATTAAGTAAACTCAATAGCGCATTATACGATGTGCAAAACGAATTTTATCGATTAGGATTGTGGAATGAAGGTTCGCCCTTAACTGAAATAGAAATTTATTTGTGTAGCTTCCCTAGAGTATGGACTGCAGGATTGTTTTACCATTATGAAAGCTCTTGGACTAAGATAAGGGGTTATTACGAGGGAAATATGTATATATCAAAATATACTTTATTGGACTATCTATATAAAGATAAATATAATTCTGTAAGAGATTTAGTTAGGCACGAATACGCACATGGATTTGCACATCATTATTATGATTTAATAGAAATAAAAGCTTTTGAAAAAGCTTTTGGAGGCAATTATGATTCCGGAATCAAATCGAAAATGCCTGTTGATGCCTATTTCACATCATATGCAAGAGTCTTTCCAATGGAAGATTTTGCCGAAACATTTAAGATGTATTTAAAATGGAAAGGTAAACTCCCGAAAAAATTTACAAATAAACAACTAATTGCAAAATGGAACTTTGTAGCAAGTGTTATCAAAAAAGCAAGCCAATCTTAATTTTCTTGTTGTTACTATTAGCGGGATGTAATAATGATACTCAAATTAATGAGCGCGTTAAGATTGAAAAAAAACAAGTAAAAAAAAGTAACCTAATTCAAAAACCAAAAGCACCTGAGTTATATATTGACATTCAACCTTATGAAGGGTTAGATGATGAATTAAGCAAGTACATTTTTAAAGAATTAAGTAAAGTTCAGCCTCATGTTAGTATTCTTCCAAAAATTCCACTGCCATCAAGTGCATATTATAAACCAAGAAATCGTTATAGTTCTGATACCATTATTAAACTGCAAAAAATAGCTGCAAAACCCAAGCATGTAATTTTAGGAATAACTTCAAAAGATATTTGCTCTAACAGCAATGGCGTTTACGATTATGGTATAATGGGCCTTGGTTATCAGCCGGGCAATGCCTGTGTAGCTTCTACCAGTAGACTAAAAAAAAGTAATTTAAAAGTACAGTTTTATAAAGTTGCTATACATGAACTTGGTCATACACAAGGTCTGGATCATTGCCCCGAAAAAACCTGTATAATGACTGATGCAAAAGGAAAAAATAATACAGATAACGAAAAAGGTTTTTGCAAAAAATGCAAATCACATTTAATTAAAAAAGGATTTAATCTTTAAGTAAACTTTAATTAAATTTGTGTATCAACTTGCTTGATTACTACCAATGAAAATACTAGAACAAATAAAATTTTATTTAAAGCGAGTTTATCGCTTATCCCTAAGTGGTAAAAAACAACAAGATGTAGTTTGGAAAGATTTAATCAAACTTCATAAAAATGCTAAATGGAAATCAGGAGTATTTGAAAATGATAAATATGTTGAGACTATTTTTAAATTCGCAAGCGAAAAATATGGCACCTTTTATTATTTTGTTTATGAAGGGTTTTTCCATTGCAAAGTAAAAATTCTTGAATCTTATCCTCCAGATTTAACAACCGAAATATTTATTCTTTCTACTCATTTTAATAACATATTGAACGAGGGAGTTGTAATTGTAAATACAAAAAATTCTGACGTTGAATTTTACCTAAAGAAAGATTTATTGATACCTCTAATGTATAGTGGTGAATTGTATAATCAGCTGATCAAACATTATGATATTTCAAAAGATATTTATGCTGCTTACCAACGACTAATAATTGAACAAGAAGCTCCTGCTATTATTATTGCAGATTTATTAAGAGAAAAAGAAGAAAAAAAGACGGGAACAACATAGTTTACTATAAAAATGGTTAAGCTGAGAAGATTAGTGGATTCTTAGAGCCTGTTTAAAATTAATCTAATTTCTTTGTTATGCTTCTTTTTGGTTGCGAATTCGTTGGATTTTTTCGTCAGAACTATTCCATTATGACTGTAAAATCCGCCTTTTCTCACTCAAAAATAAGCTAAAACAAATTCATTTTATAAAATTTAAACAGGCTCTTATTCTTTAGTTATTTCTGATATCGGTAATGCCCAATGATTTTATAACTGAACAAACAATCTTCCAGCACTTGTCCTGCGCCAATGTTGTGAACAATTAAATTTCGTTTTTTGTCGGCAGATTTATTTTTTACTACAACCCCAATATGCGTTAAGCCCCCACCCAAATTCCAACACACAATATCTCCGGGGAGGTAATCTTTAGCTTCTTGCGATATTTTTTTTACTGTGCCAAATCGTGAAAAAAAAGTCATTAAATTAGGTACGCGCCGATGATCAATATTTTTATCCGGTCCGGGCATTCCCCAACGCTGAGGATATTTATCAAAGTGATTATGCATGTCTTCATGCACTTCTTTTTGAAGATCGATACCGAGTTTTCTGTATACCCTAACAACAACATCGGTGCAAACACCTTTATCAGAAGGCACGTCTCCGTTTGGATATTTTAATGTAAAATAAGTTGGATCATACTTAACCTTTTGTTTGGTTAAAGTAATTGCAGAATCAGCAAGTTTTTCATAAAAACCCGTTTGACCCTCTGCAATTTGTATTAGGAAAAAAAATAGAAAAACCGTACTTACTGTTTTTTTGAAAGTTATTTTATTCATCAATTTTTTTTCAAAATTAGAAAATATGTGTGCGATGTATTTACATTTTATAAATTCCAAAAAACATTTTCGTTAATGTTTTTTATAATGAAATCCGATTTAGAAAAAAGAATTAAAACGGAGAAAGTTATAAACAAACCAAAAACATTTAATGATTGTTTAATGAACGAGTAAAATAAAGAAAACAAAAAAGCCTTTCATCTCTGAAAGGCTTTATTTTGCTGGTACCCCAGACGGGACTTGAACCCGTACAACGTTGCCGTCACAGGATTTTAAGTCCTGCGTGTCTACCAATTCCACCACCGGGGCAAAGTTTTAAAGAACTTTTTTAAATTAAAGGCTGACTATCGTCAGCCTTTTTGCTCCCCCTCCTGGGCTCGAACCAGGGACCCCATGATTAACAGTCATGTGCTCTAACCAGCTGAGCTAAGGAGGAATCTTCCCGACTAATTTGGGAGCGCAAATATAAGTGCTTTTTATAAATAAACAATATATTTGCAAAAAAATTTTTATGAGTCTTTTAGTTGTCGGAACAGTTGCATTTGATGCCATTGAAACCCCATTTGGAAAAACAGATAAAATTGTAGGTGGTGCAGCCAGCTACATTTCTTTAGCTGCCGGTTATTATACCAAAAACATTCACCTTGTTTCTGTTATTGGTGATGATTTTGACCAAAATTTTTTAGGAACATTAAAAAATCATGGAGTTGATTTAGAGGGGCTGCAAGTAAAAAATGGTCAAAAATCATTTTTCTGGGCTGGCAAGTATCATAATGATTTAAATTCTCGCGATACGCTGGATACCCAATTAAATGTGCTTGAACATTTTAATCCAGTAGTTCCTGATAAAGCAAAAAATGCTGAGTTTCTAATGCTAGGGAATTTGGTTCCTGCTATTCAACGTCAGGTGATTACGCAAATGAATGAGCGTCCGAAACTAATTGTTATGGACACCATGAATTTCTGGATGGACATTGCCATGGAAGAATTATTAAAAACCATTGCAATGGTTGATGTATTAACCATTAACGATGCTGAAGCAAGACAACTTTCAGGTGAGTATTCATTAGTTAAAGCTGCTCAGAAAATTTTAGGTATGGGACCAAAAATTTTAATCATTAAAAAAGGAGAACACGGCGCATTACTATTTAATAAAAATGAAATATTCTTTGCACCGGCTCTTCCATTAGAAGAAGTATTTGACCCAACAGGTGCAGGTGATAGCTTTGCAGGTGGCTTCATTGGCTACCTAGCTCAAACCCGCGATATCTCTTTCGAAAACATGAAACGTGCACTGATTTATGCTTCTGCTATGGCAAGCTTTACTGTAGAACGTTTCGGAACAGAACGATTAATTGGTTTATCAAAAGAACAAATTGAAAACCGACTACAAGAGTTTATTGACTTGGTTGATTTTGATATCACATTTGCTTAAAACATTACGCACCTTTCAGGTGCGTTTTTTTTAATTTAAAATAGTATGATGAAAAAAATTTATGCTTTCTTTATTTGTGTTTTTTTCTTATTTCAATTAACAAAAGCACAGGACACTACAGCTATTCGTTTTGCAAATCAAATAAAAGCAGAAGAACTAAAAAAATACCTTTCCGTTTTGGCTTCCGACGAATACGAAGGTAGAGAAACCGGCGAAAAAGGGCAGAAAATGGCAGCTGAATACATCATGAATAATTTTAAATCGTTTGGTGTTCCTGAATTAAAACAATTAGAAAAAGGTTATTACCAAACTTTTCCGTTGGATGTTTTTCAGCCACAAAAAATTTCACTTACTGCCAACAAAAAAAACTACAAACAAAACGAAGATTATTTTACCTATTCATCTGTTCTCTTTGATTCAATATATAACTTAAAGGATATTTTTTTTGCCGGCTACGGAATCAATTCAAACAATTATAACGATTACGATAAATTGAATGTAATAAATAAAACTGTTTTGATTGTTAATGGCGAACCTACTGATAAATCAAATAATTCATTGATTTCCGGTTCACCAAAATTAAGTGATTGGTCGAGTAATTTCAGAAGAAAAATTACAGAAGCTCAAAAGCAGGAAGTTGCAATTTTACTAGTTGCCGATACAAAATTAAAAGAAGATTATGAAAAAAATGAGCACCGTATCAATTCTTATAGAATGAGTTTGTCGGGTGAAAAAAAATCTGATGGAAAAAAATCTACACTGGTAATATTTATTTCGGAAGAAATTGCAAACGCGCTTTTAAAGAAAAATAAAATCAATGATTTGATAAAAAGTATTTCTGAAACAAAAAAACCAAATTCATTTGCCTTTTCTACTCAGCTTGAACTCAATGTAAAACAAGCAGTTTCTTTGGTACAAGCTGAAAATGTATTGGGTTATATTGAGGGTACAGATTTAAAAAATGAACTAGTTGTAATCACAGCACATTACGATCACTTAGGTAAACACGATGGTGTTGTTTATAATGGTGCTGATGATGATGGAAGTGGAACCTCAGCAGTAATAGAATTAGCAAGAGTATTTGCTCAGGCAAAAAAAGAAGGTAAAGGACCGAGAAGAAGCATTTTATTTATGCCTGTTTCGGGAGAAGAAAAAGGATTGCTGGGCAGCGATTATTATACTCAAAATCCAGTGTTTCCATTAGCTTCAACAGTATGTAATTTAAACATTGATATGATTGGGCGAATAGATAAGGCACATGAAGGTGATCCCAATTATGTTTATTTAATTGGTTCTGATAAATTAAGTAAAGAGCTTCATTATATTAGCGAAAACGCAAATACAACTTACAGCAAATTAAAGTTAGATTATACCTACAATGATGAAAACGATCCTAATCGATACTATTACAGAAGCGATCATTACAACTTTGCAAAAAATAATGTGCCTGTTATTTTTTATTTCAATGGTGTGCATGAAGATTATCACAAAGAAACCGATGAAATTCAAAAAATAAATTTTCAGAAAATGGAAAACATTACACGTCTTGTTTTTTATACTACCTGGGATTTAGCCAACAGAAGCGAACGAATTAAACTGAATAAAAAATAAACATCAATGTATTCAGTGAAAAATAAGAACGTTGTTTTTAAAGATCTTGGTTTACTTGATTACAAAGCATGCTGGGATTTTCAAGAGAAACTATTTAATAATACAATTCAGCAAAAAATTAGCAATAGAAATTTAACGGAAGAAGCGCAACTGCCAACTGATAACTATTTATTATTTGTTGAACACCCGCATGTATTCACACTTGGTAAAAGTGGCGATGAATCAAATCTCTTAGTTAATGAAGAACAACTGGAAGAAAAACATGCAAGCTATTATAAAATCAATCGCGGTGGTGACATTACCTATCATGGTCCCGGACAATTAGTCGGTTACCCGATTTTAGATTTAGATAATTTTTTTACCGATATTCATAAATATTTAAGATTGCTAGAAGAAACAATCATACTAACATTGAATGATTATGGAATTATAGCAGGAAGAAGTTCAGGAGAAACCGGAGTATGGCTAGATAGTGAACATCCATTAAAAGCTAGAAAAATATGTGCAATGGGAGTTCGTTGCAGCCGCTGGGTTACCATGCATGGTTTTGGATTTAATGTGAATGCTGATTTAAATTATTTCAATAATATTATCCCATGTGGCATTCAAAATAAAGCAGTAACTTCCATGGAAAAAGAGTTGGGGAATAAAGTTGATATTAATCAGGTGAAGGAAAAAATAAAAATTTACTTTAGCGAATTGTTTGAGTGTAAGTTGGTTTAGATTAATGAAGAGTTAAAACATGAAATTACAAGAATTACTAAATACAGGAGAAGGAGTTTCAATTGCCATTATTCCTGATGGCATTGAAAATGACAGAGAATGGAATGTATTTGTTATCAATACAAAAAATGAAGAAATAAAAAACGTAATGATAACATCTAAAGGCTATGGAGAAATCAACAACACAAAAAAGCAAACCTCAACACTTAGATGGTATTTTGAAAAAATGGACCCTTCATCTTTTGCTATGGTAGAACCCATTATGGAAGAGGTATTTGGTTTAAGTAATGAATACTGGGTAAGTTATTTTGCAAACAATGTGTTATATGATAAAAAATTTATTTTCTTGCCCGAAAGTATTCAGGAAGGAAATTTAGTAACCATACCTGTGATACAAAAAAAAGGAATTTTAATTAAATAATAGTTGAATATGCAACAGTCAAAAAACATAAACATTGTTGGAGCCGGATTAGTAGGCTCATTGTTATCTATTTATTTAGCAAAACACGGACATAAAATAAATATATTCGAGCGCCGTGCGGATATGCGTAAAACATCACTTTATGCAGGAAGGTCGATTAACCTCGCGCTGAGTGATCGTGGCTGGAGAGGATTAAAAGGTGTAGGAATTGCAGATGAAATCATGAAAATTGCCATACCAATGTATGGTCGCCAAATTCATAATTTGGATGGAACACAAGTGTTTCAACCTTACGGAAAAAAAGAGCAAGCCATTTATTCCGTTTCACGTGCAGAAATCAACATGCGTTTGATGGATTTGGCCGAAGAGCAGGATAATGTAAAAATATATTTCGATGAGCGTTGCACCAATATCGATCGTTCGAGTTTAACAGCTCATTTCGAAAATAATTCTACTCAGGAAAAAACTTCCTACAAAAGTGATTTATTATTTGGAGCTGATGGTGCTTTCGCGGCTTCACGTTTAAATATGCAATTAAGCAGCGATCGTTTCGAATACAACCAACATTACATCACAGCAGGTTACAAAGAATTGATTATTCCTCCCGGACCAAACGGAGAGTTTTTATTAGAGAAAAATGCTTTGCACATATGGCCTCGTGGCAGTTTTATGATGATTGCATTGCCAAATCCTGACGGCAATTTTACCTGCACTTTATTTATGGCTTTTGAAGGAGAAAAATCATTCGCAAACTTAAAAACAAAAGATGCAGTTAAAAAATTCTTCGATGAAGAATTTGCATCTGCAGTTCCTTTGATGCCAACCTTGCTGGATGATTTTTTCAATAACCCTACTTCTTCTTTGGTTACTGTAAAATGTTTCCCTTGGACATTCGATCATAAAATTGCTTTAATCGGAGATGCTGCGCATGCAATAGTTCCTTTCTACGGACAAGGCATGAATTGTGGCTTTGAAGATTGCGTGGTGTTAAACGAGTTGATTGATAAACATGGTGATGATTGGACTGCACTATTAGATGAATACGAAGCTTTACGTAAACCCGATGGAGATGCCATTGCGGATATGGCAGAAGCTAATTTCATTGAAATGCGCGATAAAACAGCTGACAAAACATTTTTATTACAGAAAAAAATTGAAGCGCGTTTTGCAGAAAAATATCCGGATAAATGGATTCCATTTTACAGTATGGTAACATACAGTCCACACATTCGTTACAGCACCGCTTTGCGCGAAGGACAGCGGCAGCAAGCCATAATGGATAAAGTAATGGCGACACCCAATATCGAATCAAAATGGGAAAGTGAAGAAGTGAATCAAATGATTTTAAGTTTACTTTAAGAAAATTATGCAACACCAAAACACATTAGCTTACGCTCAGGATTTAGATAAAAAAGATGAGTTGGCAGCCTTTCGTCAACGTTTTCATTTTCCTCAACACGATGGAAAAGATGTAATTTATTTCACCGGTAATTCACTTGGCTTACAGCCAAAATCTACCGAAGCTTATATTCAACAGGAATTAAACGATTGGAAAACTTATGGCGTTGAGGGACATTTCCTGGCAAAGAACCCTTGGTTTTCTTACCACGAAATTTTAACTGAACAAGCTGCTCAGTTAGTTGGTGCTTTGCCTTCAGAAGTGGTGATGATGAACCAACTTACCGTAAATTTACACTTGCTGATGGTTTCGTTTTATCGCCCAACTGCAAAGCGGTATAAAATTCTTTGCGAAGCAAAAGCGTTTCCAAGCGATCAATATGCATTACAAAGTCAAGCCGAATTTCATGGCTTTAAATCGGACGATGCTATCATAGAAGTAGAACCGCGCGAGGGCGAATATTCCATTCGTTACGAAGATATTTTAGCTGCCATAGAAAAACACAAAGATGAGTTGGCGCTCATCATGTTTAGTGGAGTAAATTATTTCACCGGACAGGTATTTGATATGAAATCTATTACTGAACTTGGTCACAAACACGGAATAACAGTTGGTTTTGATTTAGCTCACGCTGCCGGAAATATCGATTTGCATTTACACGATTGGGGTGTTGATTTTGCGGCATGGTGCAGTTATAAATATTTAAATAGCGGGCCGGGTAGTGTTGCCGGAGCATTCGTGCACGAACGTCACCATAAAAACACGTCATTGCCACTTTTTGCAGGTTGGTGGGGAACTGATAAAAAGAAACGTTTTTTAATGGAAAAAACATTTCATCCGATTGAAGGTGCTGAGCGTTGGCAATTGAGCAATGCGCCTGTA
>Ga0172373_10005952_pt1 | contig 16468 bp, 13 predicted proteins | sample Lak10m_2_FD_114546 | JGI IMG/M metagenome (GOLD analysis project Ga0172373, IMG submission 114546) | Freshwater microbial communities from Kabuno Bay, South-Kivu, Congo - kab_092012_10m | ecosystem: Environmental > Aquatic > Freshwater > Lake | place: Democratic Republic of the Congo...
CTGGCGACGCCGTGCGCATCATGACCGGGGCACGCGTACCGGAGGGCCTGGACAGCATCGTCATACAGGAAGCTGCGCGCATTGAAGGTTCACCGGGCACCATCGTCATGATCCCACCGGGTCAGCGCGCGGGACAGAATTTTCGTCACGCCGGTGAAGACCTGAAAGCCGGGCAACCGGCGTTGCGCGCCGGAAAAGTTTTGCGACCTGCCGAAATAGGTTTGCTGGCTTCGCTCGGACAGGTCGAAGTCACGCTGCACCGTCGCCTGCGCGCCGCCATCTTTTCGACGGGCGACGAACTCGTTTCACTAGGCGGCCCGATACAACCCGGCCAGGTCTATGACAGCAACCGCTACACGATTACCACCATGCTTGAGCGCCTGGGTTGCGAAGTCATCGACATGGGCGTGGTCAGGGACGATCCGGCGTCACTCGAAAAGGCCCTGCTGGCGGCGGCGGGTTGCAGCGATGTGATCATCACCAGCGGCGGCGTCTCGGTGGGCGAGGCCGACTTCATCCGCAGCCTCATGTCCAGACTGGGAGAGGTCGCCTTCTGGAAAATCGCCATGAAACCGGGTCGTCCCATGGCCTTCGGCAAGATCGGCAACGCCGATAGTTCCGCCTGGCTGTTCGGGCTCCCGGGGAATCCGGTGGCGGTGATGGTCACTTTCTATCAGTTCGTGCGTCCCGCCTTGCTGAAGTTGATGGGATCCTGCTCAACCGGCTTGCCGACCTTCAATGTGCCCTGCCTCAAACCCTTGAAGAAGACTCCCGGCCGCACCGAGTTCCAACGGGGACTGCTGCTGCTGAACAACGGCGCATGGTCGGTCCAACCCACCGGTGCGCAAGGCTCCGGCATCCTGAGTTCCATGTCGGATGCGAACTGCCTGATCGTGCTCGAACAAGAGCGCGGCAATGTCGCTGCGGGAGAAACAGTAAGCGTCCAAGCGATGGACGGACTTGTGTAATAACAAATATAAAACAACATGTTATAAAATTTATTCGACCCCCGTTGACAGACGAACGTTCGTTCGTGTATGTTTCGTTTCGTAGCGATTCGAACGTAACCGTCAGTACATGCAAAATCGGGCTTGTCAGGGGGTCGAATGATCAAGGCATCTGCATCCGCCAGTAGCGCTTCGGTTCATTCTGGGGAACCGGCGTTGCACCGCAGTTCAGCGGAACGCTCCAGACTGCTGCGCCGCGAAGCACAGCGTGCCGAGATTCTTGAAGCGGCGGCGCAAGCCATCGCCGAACACGGCTATCACGGCATGACCATGCGCGGTCTGGCTCGTGCAACCGGAAAGGGCCTGGCCAGCTTCTACAACTATTTCTCGTCGAAGGAAGATCTGCTGTTCTCGCTGCAGAGCGATGCCTTTGAAACCATGGCCAATTCAGCGAAAGCAGCACTCGAAAATGTCCGGGAACCGGTTGATCAGTTGTATATCTTTGTGTTGAATTACCTGCGCTATGCGGCCGAACACAAATCGGTGATCCGGGTACTGGTTCATGAAGCTTCGGCATTACCGGCGGGCAGACGCAAGACTGTGCGCCTGCTAAAAGAGGGCTACTTCAATATCTGCCGGGAAATCGTTGCAGCCATTCTTGCTGCAGGCTGCAAGTCGCCCGGTGCCGAAGGCACGGCCGTACTCGACCCGGCCGAAGTCGAGCGAGTCACGTACAGCGTTTTTGGCATGCTCAACTGGAGCTACGGTTGGTACGATCCCAAGCAACACGGCACACCGCAGGACGTTGCCAGATCGATTCATTCGCTTGCGATTTGCGGACTCGTGGCGCAGTGCCCGAATCGTCGGGAGCAGGGCAACCTGGAACGTTACCTGGGTGCGATCGTCCCGCCGCCGCTCGTCGGCAAGAGCGACAGCGCCGGGACCGGCATCGGCAATCGGAATTAGAGGAATATCCAGCAAGCATCACGAAATGCAACACTGTCTGAGAGGGAGTCAGAGAAATGCGGTACGGAGAAATTGGATTCGATTTGGAAGTGGACCTTTCACGCGGCAGCATCGACCGGGTGGATACCGACCCGAATGACACCAAGCTTTACCTTGGCGGGCTGGGCACCAATGCCAAGATCATGTGGGATCGGGTTCCGCCGGATACCGAACCCTTTTCCGAAGACAACCTGCTGATTTTCAGCACCGGACTGCTCTGTGGCACTGCGGCGCCAGGCTGCAACCGTACTATCGTCACGACCATATCGCCGCAGACGCGCCTGGTGGCCTATTCGATGATGGGTGGTTTTTGGGCACCTGAGCTCAAGTATGCCGGCTATGACAAACTCATCATCCGCGGCAAGTCGGAGGATCTTGTCTATCTATGGATCAGCAATGACAAGGTCGAGATTCGCGATGCCTCCCACCTCAAGGGTCTCGGCGCGACCGAAACATCGGAAGCGATCCGCAAGGAGCTGAAGGATCCGGACATCCAGGTTGCCGCCATCGGTCTTGCCGGAGAAAACCGTGTCTTCTATGCCTCCATCGAGCAGGGCCGCTCCTCGGCGTCGCGCGGCGGCATCGGTGCCGTCATGGGGGATAAGGGCCTCAAGGCCGTCGCCGTGCGCGGCACCAAGGACATCAACATCGCCGATCCGGCCAAATACATGGAACTCTGCAATGATGTGCTGAAGTACATCAAGTGGCGCGAGGATCACCCGATCCAGGGCGTGCCGCCGATTCTGCAGGGACTCGGCTCTCCCCAGGGAATGGCGATTGTCGACGAGGAATGGCACACCACCAACTTCACCTGGGGCAACTCGCGCACCCGCCGCAAAGACTTCTGGACCCACGAAATCGAGGAGAAATGGCGCCAGACCCAGGAGAACGTGCGCACCCGCCTGATCAGTTGCCACAACTGTCCGATGAAGTGCGGTGCAACGATCTCGGTGCCCGGACTCCCGACCTACATGATGAAGTGCTACTCGAAGTTGACTTACACCATGGCAGCCTACTCTGACTTGGACTTCGGCTTCAAGATCGCGCAAAAGGCCACCGAATACGGTCTCGATGGCTTCTCTGCGCCGCAAGCCATGGCCTTCGGCCTCGAACTGCTGGAGGCCGGCATTCTCACCAAGGACGATTTCCCGGGCATGCCGGACGACAACGAGGGCCGCTTCTTCTGGCTGATCGAGAAGATCGTGCGCCGCGAGGGCATCGGCGACTACCTTGCCGACGGCACCTACTGGGCGGCCCGTCGCATCGGCAAGGGCGCGGAGAAATACGATCACAACACCATCAAGAAGCACGAACAGCTGCCGCTCAAGCTGGGCATGCTCAACCCGGTCTATTATCTGATGTATTCGACCGGCGAAAAGATCAACATCACCCAGATCGAAGGCCAGTTCCCGCAGGAGCCGTTTGCCACCCGAGAACTGCGCGAGGAGTTCGTCAAGGACTGGATTCAGGTGCCCGACGAGAAATTCAAGAAGTACTACGTGGATTGGGAGCCGCGCGGAGAAATGTCCAACCCCTACTATCCGACGGCCGAAGCCAGTTGCGAAATCGTGGACTGGATGGAGAAGATGCACTACATCGACGACTCGCTCGGCATGTGTGCCGGACTGTCGTCCTTCCCGCTCAAGCCGCCCTACCACATCCACAACTATCCTGACTTCATCACCGCGGCAACCGGCATCAAGATGAACAAGGACGACTTGTGGCAGGCGGCGACGCGCACCCGCACCCTGATGCGCGCCCTCAACGTGCGCCGCGGCATGCGCCGCGCCGACGACAAACCGCCGGAAGACCATTGGCGGAAGCGCTTCCCCGACCTGGAGAAACAATTGCTGGATCAGTATTACAAGCTCAAGGGCTTCAACGACCAGGGCGTTCCCACCAAGGAATCCCTGGAACAGTTGAAACTTGGTTACGTCGCTGCAGAATTCGAAGAGAAAGGGATTTACGTCAATGGCTAAGGTCAAGAAAATCGTCAAGTCCATCACCATCGATGCCGACAAGTGCAACGGCTGCAAGGCCTGCGAGGTGATCTGCTCCTCATGGCATGCCACGCCGCGCTACAGCAGTAACAACCCGGCGCGCTCGCGCATCCGCATCGTGCGCCTGCCGCTGCGCGACATCTACCTGCCGGTCTATGCCGGCGAATATACCGAAGCGGAGTGTACAGGCCGCGACAAGTACATCATCGACGGCAAGGAGTACAACGAGTGCGATTTCTGCCGCGCTTCCTGCCCCTCGCGCGCGATGTTCCACGAGCCCGATTCCGGCCTGCCGTTGAAATGCGACATGTGCGAGGAAACCCCGGCCCTGGAAAAACCCAAGTGCGTCGAGTGGTGTTTGGCCGAGGCATTGATTTATGTCGAGAAGGAAGAGGAAGTCGAGGAAGACGAGCAGCCCAAGCTGGGCGACGTCGAAATCGGCATCGGCGCCATGATCGACAAGTACGGCTTGCAGCAAGTGCTGGACACGGTCGCCAGAATGGCGAAACCGTAATTCAACGAACGATACGACAGGGCAAGAAAGCATGGAAACCGTAGCCCCCCAAAGAGAGATCATCGACGCGATCAAGGCGAGCGGCGGCGATGCTTTCAAATCCTGCTACCAGTGCGGCATGTGCGACACCGTCTGCCCATGGAACAGGGTAACCAAATTCAGCATGCGCAAACTGGTGCGCGAAGCCACGTTCGGCCTGACCGAGATCGACAACGAGGATATCTGGCGCTGCACGACCTGCGGCAAATGCCCGCAAGTTTGTCCGCGCGACGTTCAGCAGATCAAGTCGGGCGTGGCGCTGCGCCGCATCGCCACCGAATACGACGTGTTCGCCGGCGCGGCCTCGCCGATCCCCGGCGTCGCCGCCAGCCTCAAGGCCGAAGGCAATCCCTTCGGCGAAGCGCGTTCCAAGCGCGCCGACTGGGCCAAGGATCTCAACGTCAAGCGCTATGCCGAAGGCATGGAGATCCTCTACTCCCCCGGCTGCTACCTGGCCTATGACCCGCGCGGCAGGAAAATCGCCAAGGCCACGGTGGAAATCCTGCAAGCCGCCGGCGTCGATTTCGGCATCCTCGGGACCGACGAGAGCTGCTGCGGCGAGAGCATCCGCAAAACCGGCGACGAGAATCTGTTCCGCAGCCTGGCCCGCCAGAACATCAGCCAGTTGATCGGCAACGGCGTGACCAAGATTCTGGTGTCATCGCCGCACTGCTATCACAGCTTCAAGAATGAATATCCGGAATTCAAGGTGCACTTCGAGATCGTCCACATCACCGAATACGTGGATCAACTCATCAAGGCGGGTCGCCTCAAGCTGACCAAGGAAGTTGCCAGGAATGTCACCTACCACGACCCCTGCTATCTGGGACGCCACAACGGCGTCTTCGAGCAGCCGCGCGATGCACTGAAGAGCGTGCCGGGCCTCAAACTGAAAGAAATGACCGAATCCAGGAAGAACAGCTTCTGCTGCGGCGGTGGCGGCGGCCGCATCTGGATGGAAACGCCCAAGGGCGAACGCTTCTCCGACGTGCGCCTGGAACAGGCGGCGCAAACCGGCGCGCAGGTACTCGTCACCTCCTGCCCCTACTGCATCACCAATTTCGAGGATAGCCGCCTGAACCGGGCGGATGGTGGCGCCTCCATCGAGGTCAAGGATATGACCGAAATCATTCGAGAAGCTCTCTAGGCGAGGACAACATGGAATTCGGACTCCTGCAGCAACAATGGGATACCCAGCGCGCCCTGCGTGGCGCGGACGACAACGTCGGCGACGTGATGGTGGTCGGCGGCGGCATCAGCGGCATCCAGGCTTCGCTCGATCTATCCACGGCCGGATACAAGGTCTATCTGGTCGAAAAGTCGCCTACCGTCGGCGGCAAAATGTCGCAGCTCGACAAGACCTTCCCGACCAACGACTGCTCGATGTGCATCGAGTCGCCCAAGTTCATCGAAACCGACCGGCAGCCGAACATCGAGCTGATGACTTACACCGACGTCGACTCTGTTGAGGGACAAGCCGGCGACTTCACCGTCACTCTGCTCAAGAAGCCGCGCTACGTCGTCGAGGACAGTTGCACCGGTTGCACCGTCTGCGTCGAGTATTGCCCGGTCAAGATCCCCGACCCGTTCAACCAGAATCTGTCGATGAACAAAGCGGTGCACATCTACTTTTCGCAAGCCGTGCCGCTGGTCACTTACATCGACGAGAACTGCCTATTCCTCAAGGACAAGACCTGTTCGATCTGCCAGACCGTGTGCGAGAAGGACGCCATCGACTTCGGCCAGAAGGCGGAGAAGGTCAAGGTCAAGGTCGGCGCCATCATCCTGTCGCCCGGCTATGAGACCTTTGATCCCCTGCCGCGCAACGATTACGGCTACGGCCAGTTTGCCAACGTGGTCACCAGCATGGACTTCGAGCGCCTGCTCTGCTCCACCGGCCCGCACGAAGGCCAGATCCTGCGCCCCTCGGACAAGAAGCATCCGCACAAGATCGCCTGGATTCATTGTGTTGGTTCGCGCCAAGTGACCGAAGGCGGCAATAGCTATTGCTCGGCAGTGTGCTGTTCCTATACGCAAAAGCAGGTGATCCTGGCCAAGGACCATCTGCCCGATATGCAGGCCAAGATTTTCCACAACGATATCCGTTCCTACGGCAAGGACTTCGAGCGCTTCTATCAACGCGCACAAAAGCTGCCCGATGTGCATTTCATCCGCAGCTACGTCTCGGTCGGCAGCGAAGACCCGGTGACCGGCGACGTTTCCATCCGCTATGCCACGCCGGACGGCGTGGTCGAGGAATTCTTCGAACTTGTGGTGCTTTCGGTTGGTCTGGTGCCCAGCAAGGATGCCCAGCGTTTCTCTAAGGTATTCGGCATCGAACTCAACCAGCACGGCTTCTGCAAGGTCAGCCCGACCAACCCGCTCGCCACCAGCCGCCCCGGCATCTTTACCAGCGGCGCCTTCCAGGGGCCGATGGACATTCCGGAAGCGGTCATGGGCGCCAGCGGCGCCGGTGCGCAGGCTTCGTATTTGCTCAAGGCGCGGCGCGGACAGCTTTCCGAGGAACGCGTGTTTCCGGAAGAAAAAGACACCTCTCAGGAGGAAGCCAAGGTCGGGGTGTTTGTCTGTCGCTGCGGCGCCAATATCGGCCGTGTGGTGGATGTGCCGGATATCGCCGAATATGCCAAGGGTTTGCCGGGCGTGGTGCATGTCGAGGAAAGCCTGTTCGCTTGCGCCACGAATACCGCCAAGGCGATTTCCGACACCATCCGCGACAAGGGACTGAACCGCGTGGTGGTCGCCGCCTGCACGCCGCGCACCCACGAACCCTTGTTCCGCGACACTCTGCGCGAAGCGGGCGTCAATCAGTACTTCTTCGACATGGCCAACATCCGCGAGCACTGCACCTGGGTGCACTCCAAGGAACAGGAAGCGGCGACGGAAAAGGCCAAGGATATCGTGCGCATGTCGGTAGCCCGGGCGCGCAATCTGGAGCCGCTCGACGAATTTCTGCTGCCCGTGGACAAGACCATGTTGGTCGTTGGCGGCGGCGTCGCCGGCATGACCAGCGCCGTCACCCTGGCCGAACAAGGCTACGAAACCTATCTGATCGAGAAAGCTTCGGACCTGGGCGGCGTCGCCAACCGCATCCATTACACCCTTGAGGGCACGGATGTACAAGCCTTCGTCAAGGAACTCAAGAAGAGAACCTACCGTCATCCCAAGGTTCACGTCATTACCGATGCGACGATCCTGCATGTCGATGGCTACGTCGGCAACTTCACCACGACCGTCAAATCCAAGGGAAGAACGCGCACCATCAAGCACGGCGCGGCCATCATTGCGGTCGGTGCCGTCGAGTACAAGCCGACCGAGTATCTGTATGGCCAGAACGACAAGGTTATGACCTTACTGGAAATGGAAGGCAAGCTGGCCAAGCAGGACGAGAAACTCATGGCCGCCGAAAACGTGGTCATGATCCAGTGCGTCGGCTGCCGCAATCAGGATCGCAACTACTGTGCCCGCGTCTGCTGCAGCGGCGCCATGAAGAATGCCCTGAAACTGAAGGAACTCAAGCCCACCGCGGAAATCTACGTGCTGTTCCGCGACATGCGCACCTACGGCTTCCGCGAGGACTACTACCTCAAGGCTTCGCGCCAGGACGTCAAATTCATCCGTTACGAGCCGGAAGTCGAGCCGCAACTGCAGGCATTGACCGAGGGTGGCCGCGATGTCATCCGGGTGACAACGCCCGACCCGATCCTCGGCAAAAATCTGGAACTCGATGCCGATGCCATCGTGCTGGCCGCAGCGGTGATCCCCACGCCGGGATCAACCGAACTGGCGCGCATGTTCAAGGTACCGCTGGGACCCGACGGCTTCTTCCAGGAAGCCCACGCCAAGCTGCGGCCGGTGGACTTCGCCGCTGAAGGCGTATTCCTCTGCGGCACGGCGCAGTACCCCAAGCATTTATCGGAGACCATCACCCAGGCCTACGGCGCTGCGGGTCGCGCCCTGACCCTGCTGTCGCGCGACTCCGTAGTTGCTTCGGGGGCAGTCTGCTCGGTCAAGGGCATGGACTGCGTCTCCTGCGGCGCCTGCATCTCCGTATGTACCTACGGCGCCATCGATTTCCAGGATACGCCGCGCGGCAAGAAGGCCGTGGTCAATTCCGTGCTATGCAAAGGCGATGGCCTGTGTGTCTCGAAGTGTCCGACCTCGGCCATCATGCTTTCGCACTATACGGACGATGAGGTTCACAACCAGATTGACGCGGCCTTGGAAACGATCTGAGACGCGCCCGCTGACGACGCATTGCACTTATAAACACAAGCAAAAAGGAAGAGTATGGCTGCCCCCTCCGATTTCAAACCGATCATCGTCGGCTTCCTCTGCAACTGGTGCTGTTACGGTGGCGCCGACCTGTGCGGCGTGTCGCGCTTCCAGTACCCGCCCTATCTGCGCGTCATCCGCCTGATGTGCTCGGGCCGCGTCGACCTGGAATTCATTTTCCGCGCATTCGCCAAGAAATCCGACGGGGTGTTCATCGGCGGCTGCCACCTCGGCGACTGCCACTACAACCCCGAGGGCAACTACGATGCTTTGGGCAACAGCATGGTCGCCAAGCGCATTCTCGAGAACGTCGGCATCAATCCCGACCGGCTGCGCCTGGAATGGGTCTCTGCCGGTGAAGGCATACGCTTTGCAGAAATCATGAACGACTTCGGGGCGAAGATCAAAAGCCTCGGTCCCTTGGGATCAAGCGAGGGCCGCGATGTTGCCGACCTGCAGACCGGACTGGAAGCGGCGACACAACTGGTACCCTACTTCAAGCTGGTCGAGCGGGAAAGATTCCGGGTACCGCGCAGAACAGAGGCAGGCTACGAGGAGTTTTTCTCCAGGCCCGATTTCGAGCCGTTGTTCAAGGCCCTGATCATCGACAAGCTGGCTATGGGACGCATCATGGGTGTGCTACGCGACAACCAGGATGCAGCCGCAGGTGAAATCGCAGAGAAACTGCATCTCGATGCCGCGGAAGTTGCCCGCCATCTCAGCCTGCTGTCGCAACAGGGGATGGTCAAGCTGCACGAAGGCCGGGCGCAAATCGCAGTTGCCGCCTGAAGCAAATCACTGTAATCGAGGTTGAACGAACATCATGAGTGGAAACAATATCAACGGCATCATCGAGAAATACCGCGGCCAGCCAGGCTCGCTGATACATGCGCTGGTTGAAATCCAGCACGAGAATCACTGGCTGCCCAGAGATGTGATGCACCAGGTGGCCGATGCCCTGCAGGTTCCCTTCGCCCAGGTGATGCAAATCGCCAGCTTCTACAAAGCCTTCAGCCTGACGCCGAAAGGGCGCCACGAGGTACATGTATGCAGCGGCATGACCTGCCACCTGCGTGGCGCCGCCAAACTGCAGGCCAAGGTCGAGGAAGTCACGGGCATCAAGGATGGCGAGACCGATGCCGACAACCGCTTCACCTTAGCGACTGGCGCCTGCCTGGGCAGTTGCAGCATCGGCCCGGAACTGATCGTGGACGGCAAGCATTACGGCCGGATGACCCCGGAAAAAGTCGAAGCCGTCCTGAAACAATACGAGTAGGTAATTCATTATGCCAAAACTCCAATCAGCAGCTGAACTGGAAAAATACCGGGCGGGAATCCTGGCCAAAAGGGATCCCGCCAAACCCTGCATCGCGGTCTGCGCGGGTGCAGCCTGCGACGGCATGGACTCTGCCACAGTCGCCGCCGCTTTCGTTGCCGAAGCCGCCAAGCTGGGTGACAAGATCGAAATCCGGACCACCGGCTGCCACGGCTATTGCGAGAAGGGCCCGAATGTCGTGGTCACGCCTGGCGACATCTGCTACTTCGAGGTCCAACCGGCGGACGTGGCCGAAATCATTGCCGCCACGCTCAAAGGTGAGGTCGTCGAACGCCTGGTGTACAAGGATCCCAATACCGGCGCCAAAGCAGTTCATATGAACGAGGTGCCGTTCTACAAGCACCAGACACGTCTGCTGATCGGCGACAACCCGAACATCGATCCGATGAAGATCGACGACTATCTGGCGGTCGGCGGCTATGCCGCACTGGTCAAGGCCTTGACCACGATGACGCCGGATCAGGTCCTCGACGAGGTCAAGAAGGCCAACCTGCGCGGCCGCGGCGGTGGCGGTTTCCCGGCCGGTTCGAAATGGGAGACCACCAAGAACGCGCCCGAGAAAACCAAGTACGTCATCGTCAACGGCCACGAGGGCGAGTCCGCTGCCTTCATGGACCGCGCCATGCTCACCGGCAATCCGCACAAGATACTCGAAGGCCTGATCATCGGCGCCTATGCCATCGGCGCGCAAAAGGGCTTCATGTACACCCGCCACGACATGCCGCGACTCGAAAAACATGTCCGCAACGCGCTGGCCCAGGCGGCTGAATATGGTTTCCTGGGCAAGAACATTCTCGGTTCCGGTTTCGATTTCGAATGCGAGCTGCACTTCGATGTCGGCATCTTCGTCTCGGGCGAGTCCAGCGCGCTGATGCGCTCGATCGAGGGCCATGCACCCGAACCCCGGCCAAAGTACATCCGTACCTCGGTTTCGGGCATCTGGGACAAGCCTAGCAATCTCAACAACGTCGAGACCTGGGCGAATGTGCCACAAATCATCAGCAAGGGTGCCGAGTGGTATACCAGCATCGGTTCGGAAAGGAGCAAGGGCACCAAGCTGATTTCCCTCTCCGGCAACGTCGTCAATAGCGGCGTGGTCGAAGTGCCGATGGGCACCCCGCTGCGCACCCTGGTCTTCGACATCGGCGGTGGCGTGCGCGACGGCAAGACCCTAAAGGCCATCCATTTCGGCGGTGCCATGGGCGGCTCCATCCCGGCCGACCTGATCGATGCGCCGCTCGACTTCGACGGCATGTCCAAGCTGGGCGCACCGATCGGCGCCGGCGGCTTGCTGCTGATGAACGAGGATACCGACATGGTCGAGATCGCACGCTATCTGCTCGACTTCCTGGTCAAGGAGTCCTGCGGCAAGTGCGCACCCTGCCGGGAAGGCATGCCGCAGATGCTGCACATCCTCACCAACATGACCCAGGGCAAAGGCAAGCCCGGCGATCTGGAGCGGCTCCAGGATCTCGCCGAGGTCACCGGTGCAGCCAGCCTTTGCGCGCTCGGGAAAACCTCTCCCGACCCGCTGAAGAGTATGCTGCGCTATTTCAAGCCCGAGTATGAAGCCCGCATTCCGGCCAGTAGTGGAGACAAGTAAGCAAAATGAGTGAAATTGCCCTGAAAATCGATGACAAGGACATCAAGGTTCCAGCTGGCACGACGGTTCTGGAGGCAGCCCAGCAGGCGGGAATCTATATTCCGACGCTGTGCCACCACGAGAAACTTGAGGCCTTCGGCGGTTGCCGCCTGTGCATCGTGGAAGTGGAATCGCGCGGCTGGACCAGCTACGTCGTCTCCTGCCTCTATCCGGTGGCGAAGGACATCATCGTGCGCACCCGCTCGGAGAAAGTCGACAAGATCCGCAAGGTGATCGTCGAGGAATTAATGTCCCATGCACCGGATGCCCCCGAACTGGTCAAACTGGCCGAAGTGTATGGCGCCGACCGCAATCGTTTCGAACGCAAGGAATCGTTCTGTGTTGTGTGCGGCCTGTGTGTGCGTTACTGCGACGAGGTGAAACATCTGAACGCCGTCGGCTTCATCGAAAATGGCGCGGAACGCCAAATCAGCTTCATTCCGGAAGTTGCCAAGAACGTCTGCTGGGAATGCCAGGAATGTTTCGCCCTGTGCCCGACATCCTATGCGCAAGCCGCTTACCTGCTCGCCGAAGCCCTGGCTTTCCCGGGGCACCGCAAGGTGGCCGCGGCCCGCGCCGCACAAAAACCCAACAAGTCGCGGGTGATCCCCATCGCAGCGGTACCTGCGGGGAATTGATGCCGGTCGCCGGTTAACCCCAATTGTGTTTAGCCGGAAGTTCGCTTACTGGGAAACCAAACGGGTACCAGGCAATTTGCCGAGCTTGCGATCGAAGGTCGCCAACTCGTGGCCCGCGCTCGCGCTTTCCGCAAGGATCATGCAATCGGCGAAATCGGCATGACCTGAAAGATAATGCTGTACCGCTGTCTGAAACATCTCCGGGTACTGCAAGCGGAAGGCTGGATGCTTGGCCACCGCATCAAGGGTGGCCATCAAGGCAGGTTTGCTCAAACCATAGGCCTTCGTCAGCACCCAGACGGTTTCGATTTGCACGATTTGGGAAACAAATATTTCTCCAGCGTCACTAACCATTGCACGTGCCGCCCGGCACTGATCGAGCGCAGTCGGGTCATCTACCAATACGCGCACCAAAACGTTGGTATCAACCGCGAGCATGGCGGTTCCTGCCCGCGACGATGGCTTGTTCCATTTGTTCGAGCGTCGCTCCCTTGCGTGCCTTGACGATGCCAAACATGGACTCGATGGCGGTTTCCTGACGCTGCAGGAGGACTTTGTCGCCTTCATCGACAAAACCCACGCGATCACCCGGTTTGATACCGAGCTTTTCTCGCAGTTCGGCGGGAATCGTGACTTGCCCTTTGGCGGTGACGGATGAACTGAGCATGATGGCCTCCAGTATTACGTTATAACCTGGTATTACTATATCAAAAGGTAATACCAGGAACAAGGTGCTGAACCCTGGCCCGAGATACGTACTGACACCCGATCAGCGCAGCAGCCTGAAAAAAGCCCGCACATCTTCAACGAAGCGTTCGGGCTGCTCGAAAGCGGCGAAATGCCCGCCCTTGGGCATTTCGGTCCAGTGACGGATAGCGCAGAATTCGCCTTCCATCCAGCGCCGTACCGGTGGCGTAATTTCCTTGGGGAATACGGCCACGCCGGTCGGCACTGTGATCTGGCGGGCGGCGCCCAGGCGGCGGCCGAAGCTTTCCCAGTACAACCGGGCCGATGAAGCTGCCGTCGCCGTGATCCAGTAGAGCATGACGTTGTCGAGCAATTCATCGCGAGTCAGAATGTTCAGGGGATCCCCGTCACAATCCGTCCAGGCCCAGAATTTCTCCAGAATCCACGCCGCCTGTCCGGATGGCGAGTCGGTGAGCCCATAGCCGAGCGTTTGTGGCCGCGTCGCCTGCTGCTTGGAATATCCGGAATCCCAATCCTTGTAATGCTTGATCGCCTTCAACGCGCGGGCTTCTTCGGGGGTCGGGTCGCCGTCCAGCTTGGGCCGGGTACCCATCGCCAGCGTGATATGAATGCCCGCGCAATGCTCCGGGTCCTGTGCGCCGATCGCCGCAGTGACTGCCGAGCCCCAGTCGCCGCCCTGCGCGCCGTAGCGTGCGTAACCGAGGCGTTGCATGAGTTGCGTCCAGGCGGTTGCAATTTTCTCCACACCCCATCCGGTGCATGTCGGTTTGTCCGAAAAGCCGAATCCGGGCAGCGACGGGCACACGACATGGAAGGCATCGGCAGCATCGCCGCCGTGCAGTGCCGGGTTGGTCAGCGGCTCGATCACCTTGTGGAATTCCACCACCGACCCGGGCCAGCCGTGCGTCAGTAACAGTGGCATGGCCTCCGGGTGGGACGATCGCACATGCAGGAAATGGATGCCAAGCCCGTCGATCTCGGTCCTGAATTGCTCAAACCGGTTGAGCATGGCTTCCCGCTTGCGCCAATTGTATTCGTCAGCCCAGTACCGGCAGAGGTTCTTGAGCCAAGCCAACGGCACGCCCTGTGTCCAATCGCCGACCAATTCGGATTCCGGCCAGCGCGTGTTGCGCAGGCGCGAGTGCAGATCGACAAGTATGTCTTCGGCAACAGAAATACGAAATGGCTGAACAGTGCTGTTCATGAACAATTAACCCTCCATCTGCGGCGATTCTAAAACGATCTTTGTCTTGGACCCCAGGGCGTGAACCACATCGCGTTAAGTTATCATGATGCTCATGCGGCCGCAGTTGCAGCTGCGCAACGCCCCCTGGTATGGAAAAGCTGATGATTCGCGCCACCACCATTCCGCAGGATAGTGAGATCCGCAAATATCTTGCGAAAGCACATTTGTACGATGCCTTCGAGGTCCCTGCGGACACCAGCAAACGCTCTGCGCTGGAAATTTACATCGACATTCTCGCGGCAACGCCCGCATGGGTGAACCGCCTGATGGCCGCAAGAAATCGCATCGTCACCCTATTCGGCCTGAAGAATCTCGGTCGCCTGAACAACGTCGACGGCAGCAAGACACCGGATGCGTACCAGGTCGGCGATCATGTCGGCATATTCACCATCCTGTTCCTCTCGGACCGCGAAGTCGTTCTTGTTGAATCCGACAAGCATCTGGATGCCAGGGTGTCCATCTACAAGACCTCGGGAGCGCAGGGCGGCTCGGTGGTGATGTCCACCGCCATCCAGGTCAACAACCTCATGGGACAGGCCTACCTCCTGGTTGTCTGGCCCTTGCACAAGCTGATCGTGCCCGCCCTGCTGGCGCGTTCGCGATGAGGTTCTCCCCAGCCTAATCGCCGCGCAAGGCCTCCAGGGCGGGCCGCTGCAATGCCCCTGCCATCCCCAGCCGGCCGGTCAACGCCACGCCGACACCACCGACCGCCACACCCCAGGCGAGCAAAAACGGATCGGGGAAATAGTCGAGATGGAAAACAAAGTGCGCGAGAGTCCAGCCGATCCCCGCCGTACCCAGGCCGGCGAGCAATCCGGCAATCGCTCCCAATGCAGCAAACTCGCTCAACAAAGCGGTCGTCAACTGACGGCGAAGTGCGCCGAAGGTGCGCAACAATGCCATCTCGTGAATCCTTTCGTCATAGCTCGCCTGCAGGGCGGCATACAGCACTGTCAAGCCGGCCAGCAGCGCGAAACCAAAAACCACCTGCACGGCGCTTGCCAGTCGATCGAGCGACATCTGCATCTGGCGCAACAGGGATGCGACGTCGATTACCGTCAGATTGGGAAATTGCCTCACCAGGCCGTTGATGAACTCCGCCTGTCCTGTCGGCAGGTGAAAGCTGGTGATGTAGGTGGCGGGAAATCTTTCCAGTACGCCGGGCGGCGTAATGACAAAGAAATTCACGCGCATCGAATCCCAGTCGAGGCGACGCAGCGAAGTGATCTTCCCGGACAGTTTCTGGCCGGCGATCTCATACACAAGCTCGTCATCGATTGCCAGTTTCAGGGTTTCCGCAATTCCCTGCTCCACCGAAAACTCCGTCAATCCTGCCGCAGCGTTGGTCCCTCGTCCATGCCAGCGGCCCGCCTCGATGCTGTTGCCATAGGGCAGATCGGCCGTCCAGGAAAGGTTGAATTCCCGATCGACCAGGCGCTGCGCACGCTCGTCGGCGTATCTTGTGCCGGTCACAGCCTCGCCGTTGATCTGCACCAGGCGTCCGCGCACCATCGGCTCCAGCACCGGGCCGGCCAGTTCTCGCTTCGAGAAATATTCGAGCAGCGCCGCGCGTTGCTCCGGCTGGATGTTGATCATGAAGCGGTTCGGTGCATCCGGCGGAACCTTGCGCTGCCAGCTTTCCAGGAGATCCTGACGCGCCACCGTCAACAACAACAACGCGGTCAGTCCCAGGCCGAGCGCCACGGTCTGCAGCAGGCTGGCCTTGCCGTGTCGACTCAGGTTGATCAAGCCAATCCACCAACTCTTAGCGGCACCACCCGCAGCTCTGCCGAGCCAGCGCAGGAGAAAATGCGCCAGCAAAGTGTACAAGCTCAGCGCCAGAAGAAAGCCGCCGGCCACCACGGCGCCCAGGCGCAAGTCGCCGGCAATCCAGAACATCAACCCGGCCAGTGCACAGCAACCGGCGAGATAGGCGGTCCACGACAGGGTCTCGCCTTCCGCCCATTCGCGCCGCAACACGCGCAGCGTGGTGACCGAACGCAAGCGCAGCAACGGCGGTGCGGCAAACCCGGTGACCAGCACCAGGGCCACCAGCAAACCCTGCCCCCAGGGACGCCAGGAGGATGCGGGCAGATTGGC
>Ga0172373_10005953_pt1 | contig 16459 bp, 17 predicted proteins | sample Lak10m_2_FD_114546 | JGI IMG/M metagenome (GOLD analysis project Ga0172373, IMG submission 114546) | Freshwater microbial communities from Kabuno Bay, South-Kivu, Congo - kab_092012_10m | ecosystem: Environmental > Aquatic > Freshwater > Lake | place: Democratic Republic of the Congo...
CAAAGAACTGGCAGACCCCAAAGGTGTTGCAGTCATGGAAGCACCCGTGTCATTCCTAGCCAAAGCCCCAATTGGCGCATCTCGCAATTCGGCCCAACTTCAAATCTTCGTCGGCGGCACCACAGAACACTTCGAACAACACCTGCCTCTATTTCGCGCACTTGGCGGCATGCCCGAACAGATCTATCACGCAGGCCCAAACGGCTCTGGCTATGCCATCAAAGTGCTACTCAATCTGTTGTGGTTCATCTATGCAGCCGGCACTTCCGAAATTCTGGCTATCGGTTCAAAACTTGGTCTTAACTTACGAGTGTTGCAACAAGCGCTCTGTGCATCGCCCAGCCAGTCAAACTTCTTGCAATACGACATCAACAGCGTGTTCGAAGCAGGCAACTACGACGACGGCTTTACCATTGATCTGGTGTGCAAAGACATTCAATTGGGCATTGCCCTTGGCGAAAAAACAGGAATCGATACCAAGGTTGCCCGCATTGTTGAACAACTTCACCAACAGGCACTAGCCACATACGGCCCCAAATCGGGGGAGATGTCGGTGGTAAAACTGTACGAAGAAGCTGCAGGACGACTCTTCCGCGACTAACTATCGCTGCAACGGAACACACTAGGTTGTTGCAGCAGTAAAGGCAGACATTGCTAAATAGCTATATGCCAAAGGATTCACCAAAGTTGCGGTATTTGTTAAAGGAAAAATATCTCAATAGTAGGCGGGTGCTTTTGATCAAGAATCTGAATCGCCTTTTGTCATTCCAATTACATTTAGTACAGCGATGTCTTGGCACATTGTTATAAATCACACAGCCCCCAATTGAGTAGACGCTTTCGTCCACAGGCCATATAGGCAGTCCATACATAATGGTGCGAATGGATTCTTTGTAACCGCAGGATGGGCAACTTGCAGGTTATCCCTTCAACTTGTGCATATACACATTATGGAACAAGGGCGGAGTACTGTTTGCAGAAGGGGGTTATATGAAATTGGGTCCTGGCCTTACTTTTTCTTGGAAGCGTGCCCTCGGTGTCACAAAGTTAAAGCGCTCAATATCTAACTCAGCTGAATTTGAGCAAGAGTTCATGAAGTTCATGAAGCCGACTACCGACGTACAAACGACAATTCTCAGAAGAGGTTAAAATTCATTCATGTCAACGATAAATGAGCAAAATATTATTGAGTCAATCAATAGAATTCAGGCAAATACTCAGCTACACCAAACCTATGCATGGGTCGCGGTCACTGGTAAACCAGAGTTATTTGTGAGAGATCATCTCGGCGCCGATCTATCTGCACATAATCCTGGTGTGATTGTCTCTCGAGAGTGGAATAAGCACGATCTTGTAATTCTTGATGAAGATGTAAATCCTCTCATGGTCATTGAAGGTAAAGCTCTATACGATTTCGACTTGCTGGATCCGTCAATTCGTAAGAGTTATAGAAAAGCCTTGACTAAAGACCGCCAGAAATTGATTGACCGTAATTCCCCAAAGTCGTTTATGACGTTGCTTATGACATCAATTCGAAACCCAATTCCAGATTCATTGCGCCGGGTGACAAAGTATTCCCCCGGAATCAACAAAGGTTTAAAGATACATGGTGCAGATCTCATGCCTAATGCGGTCTCAGAGGCGCGGCAATTTCTTGCTGAATTTGGGGACATTATCCATGAAACTCAGCTGATTTCGGGAAAAGCAATAGGGTGCGAGGTTCACGTCTGGGTGTGGCTCATTGAAGTGAAGAAACTAGAACTCTAGGCATTAACTATCGTCTTCTTCGTTAGCCTCAGGTTCTAGGTCAGCCTCGTCAATAATCTCATAACGCAGTTCTTGATTGTCAGTTTCTGATTCCTCGATGATGTACTCCAATGGGAAGCGATCACATAACACGCTGAGAACGGAGTAATCCTCATACTCTGTTAAGAAACCAGTTTGTTTTGTAGAAATTGATCGATAGGGAAGAGCAGACAGTTCAGCTTGGAGTTTCTGAAAAAACTGGACATCAAACAATTCTTGAAGATGGGACTTTACAGTTCGCGTTGGATCGTTGCTAACTACTTTTCGTAGCATTTCAATGAACATAGAAACGAATGCAACTACGACTTCTTGTTTGTCTGTTGAGTGCTCGTGATCCGTGTCCACATATTCAACAACTCGCGCTGCCGTGAAAGCTGGACCACGTCGAATATAAGGCTTCATCTCAACTAGTAATTCCAGAATGGTCGCTATGTGTGCAAGCACAGTTGATTTATCAACAAGCCCATCTGGCGAGCTATCTCGATTACCGTGGTAAATGTTGAAATATTCGTTGTTAATCATTTCTTCCTCCGGATTGGGCTTCGCATGTTGTTAATGGCGCCATCGCTGCTTCCCACATGAAAATCTCCACAGGCCTTGCAAAAATACGGATGATGGTTTGAGTCAAGGCGGCGCCTAACGTCGCGAGCGACACAGAATGCATCTGTGTAGAAGAAACGTTTCTTTCCTGTCGATTTACACACACCTCGTGATTTAATGAAGCGACTTCGTTGTTGGTTTACCATGATGAACTCCTTTTTGTGATGGCATTTTTTGCACGATCGTTCTATCGGTGGCCGTAATGAAGAAAAACGCGACACAAAAATTAATTAAATCTCTCACTAATGACTCGATGATTTTCACCACTCAATAAATATGTTGAATTTGAACTGATTCATGATTTATATCTTGTATCAATTGCGGTACATAAAACTGTGTAACACCCCTTCGCGCTGGAAATCTGGTATTGGCTTGTGTAGTGAGATGAGTCTGTCAGCATCATGCTGGACTCGGATCAAGGGAATGCACGGTCAGCCCTACGAGATTGGCCAAATATCGGGAAAGCTTTATTACTTTCAGGAGTATGGGCTTGCGTCGGTGGGTTCGTCTTTGCTACGCATATTGGGGCTGCTAATGGTTAAGCAATGGGTTTATCAAGTATTGCAACGACATCCACCTGAGTTGCATTTATGAGTTGAGGTTCGCTTGCGGCTGGAGGTTGGGAATGACTGGTGGCACTTTAATCATCGGTGCGACTTCGGGGGTGATTCTTAGAATTACAGGTGGCGTGGCGTCCTAATTATTTGGAGTGAATTCAGATGTGGCGTTCGAATCACAAAAGCTTGAAGCAACGCTTCGGATGCGAAAGCGTGCGTTCGAGGTCGAACTTGTCAATCGGATTTCTGAACAGTTGTCAGATTCGGCAGACCGAATTGTTTAAACTCGAAAACGTGAAGAAACTAAAGTTAAAGATAAACGAGATAAAAAGTTAATTCAGAAACTTGCTGCCAAAAAAAGTTGTGAGCGGTCTTTCCTAAGTGAATTAACTTCTGTTTTCAAAATCAGAGTTAGCATTCACCTCTCCTCGACAAATTCTGTTCCAGTCGCTGAGCGAAAGTTCGCCGATGTGACCGCGAATTTTATCCAACGCAATTTTCTGAGTTTCGTGGCCAACTACGGATTCATGATGGAGACCTGCTTCCTCCCAGTCGTAAATTTGCACTGCTCGCCAAACACCTGCATATCTGCTGGCTCTACTAAATATCGGTCTCACGATGTAGTACCGAGGGGCCACAGCAACGATCACGCACGGTCTTACTTTTCCTTCATCGGGATCGTTCCTTCCATAGGAAATGAAGCCCCATTTAACTTGTCCGGTTTGAGGATGACCTGTAGATGCTTTGAGGTATCTCTTCAGATGACCATGTTGCAGTTTTGAAACACAAATCTGGTTTACATCGACGGCAATATCGCTGTCCGTTCGGTCAGCGATCCCTTCTACTTCAGTGTTTCGCTTTTTTTCGAGCAATCGTTGTTTCTCAAAAACCCTTGCATCTTTCTCCTGCTTTCGTAGCAGAGCACGCGCGACCCTGTCTGATTCTCTTCTCTCTTTTCGTGACTCCTTTCGCGCTTCCGTCGGTGCTGGACGGGATTCTGGAGCTTCGAGTGGCGACTCATCATGAACGAACAACTCGATAGCCAATTCAGGTCTAGAAGCAATCTCCTTAAGCAAGTGTGGCTTTGCTTTTGCCAAACCATCAATTGCATCTGCATAGAAAAGCTTTGTCAGAGTTGGTCCGAACTCCGCTAACAGGATTTCGGTTAATTCACTAATTCTTCGTGCAGAAGGATTATCGAAGTTTTCTCCCAGAGTCTCACGAGTTTTAAGCAATAATGGTCGAACGATTGCCTGCGTAACTCCTTCGACTGATCCAGTTGTATAGAGCCTGAGAGTTGTCGACAAAACCAGCTCCGCGTTATACGTTGTAATTCGGTTTGCGCCAAGTAGTCGAATGTGGAGCCGTTCGGCAATAAATCTCAGTTCTTTGGACTTGAGTCGGTTAAGGAGAGTTCTAAATTCTTCAATATCAATGGTCTCCAGAAGTTGGTACGCGTAATCATTTTTTGATGGTTTGCGTTCAGTAGTGTCTTCAGTAATCAAAGCATTAGAGAATAACTTTTGAATTTTGCTCATTGCGTCCCTTTTAATTTCAATCCATACGTCTCGTTGTGTTGAAAATTCCAGCACCCAAAATAAGTAGATCGCTCATTTTTTGCATTCGCGATTATAAGGGACTATTCTGGCCCATTGGTGAAACAGAGTATAAATTGATACGAACATGGCTTAAGAGAGAAGGTAGTTCGTGGCAATTTCAAGATTCTGGCGTAGCAAGGAATCTGCTTTAACTTTTTTTGAAGGAGTCCCGTCCGATATCCAAAAGGTGGATACGAAGTTTCTTAAGCGAGTTACACCAGGTCACGCGATACTCGTGGGTGAGTTGAACCCTAAAACCGAATGTGCTGAAATAAATTGGGTCGGCGTGATTGACGACGTATCAGTGACGAATGTATCTATAAAGATCATTTGGCGCAATGCCGATTTTGTTCTGAAACCTACAACTGCCGGACGTGTTTATTGGCGGAAATTCGATTGGTTCAATTTCTCCGACGCTGTAGTTGAGCGCTACATGTTGGATGCAGTATTTGCAGACATCTTTGACGAAATTGAATGGAGAAAAACCCGAAAAAGGGTCCGACTTACCCCAGCAGAGCCTCGAACAAATGAATCGGTATCGAGTGGTTTGAGCACAAGCCAATCAATTGACGGAATGAATGAGCTGCCAGGATTGCCGCTGGTCAAAAGATCTATAAACCCGACTATTGGTTTTGTTTATCTGATTTGGTCACAATATGGATACAAGATCGGGAAAGCAGTGAGCGTCAAAAGCAGAACCAAATTATTCGAAGTGAAATTACCGTTTCCTATACGAGTAGAAAACTATGCAAAGTTCTCTGACTACACCCAGGCGGAGAGATCACTGCATTTGTACTTTCAAGATAAACGAATGGAAGGTGAATGGTTTTCACTCACCGACGAAGATGTTTCATTCATCAAGACTCTCGGAGAGCAGCAATCAGTGGAGTTGCTCTAAGCAAACCTGCAAATTGAGCACCAATTGATTTCCAACATTTCGACGACTTCATTTCGAACTCTGAAAAGGAGATCACCTAATTCAGGATCGTAGGAGACTTGTGCGGTAGCGCAAACTTTTTGGTGATGAGCGACTCGGAATTTATGTAAGTCAAATTCAGATAGTTCCTTCCAGTTGTGGGGAACTACTACCCAATTTCCGGCCTTATTCTCCGGGTTTTCTGCGTAGAAAAGGAGCGACTCAAAAACGGCTTTTAGAGGAACGTTGCCGAGATGACTCTTCCGAGAAGAAATGGCTTTCTGTCGCCTTCCGTAAGCCCCCCAATTATTGCTTAGTGCCATAAAGGTAATGGTACATAACTGGTGTAATCGGGTGATGGCAAGTTTTCTGTGTAAGACCGACCAGCTACCATCCGGTTATGGCTTTTGTACTTAGGGATGACGTTGTTCAGTGGCATTTCAGAAACCACGGGCGCTTTGATGCGATTAAGGGTGGAGTCGATTCCTTCGCATTTAGATTGAACCTCGATACTTTTGTCCGTGAAGTGGTGCAGAACATCAACGACGCTCGCGTCGGTAGTGAAAGTCCAGCAGTTGCAGAGTTCATCCTTGAAGATTTCACAGGTTCAAACCTGGACAATCTTCTCGAACTCATTGGTTGGAACAACGGATTGAAAGACCACCTAAAAGGTGTTGCCGAAGGAAAATCACATCAGAAGGAAAGTGCTCAGAAGGCATTAGATGCAGTCGCAGCAAAAACAGTTCGCGTATTAACGATTGCCGACAGCGGAACACGGGGACTTACTGGCGAAGAAACTGGGGACTCTGGAAACTTTGCAATGCTCTGTCGGAACGTACTTGTCACCGACGAAGAAAGTAAAGCCGTTAAGGGTGGATCATTTGGCATTGGTAAGTCCGTTTTGTGGGCCTTTAGTAGCGCATCGACAGTGTTGTTTTCATCAGTCCCATTAGATCCCGACGGACCTGCTCCAATTCGTTTTATAGGTCGAGCATATTTCCCATCTCACTACGCTGGTTCAGGCAGTACAAAAAAGCATTTTGTAGGCGACGGCTGGCTCGGAAACATCGCAGATGAAGATGGTGACTCTGGCGCAGTTTCGGTTCGAGGGACAAAAGCCAATGCGCATGTGTCGAGTAGTGCTCTGAAGCGAGGAGCACAACATCATGGAACATCAATATTGATTCCATTCTTTGAGCACCCACTTGACAACAAAAAGTACTCATTGGAAGCTCTTTCGAAAGAGATGTGCGACGCGACCGCTAAGTGGTTTTGGCCAGCAATTACCGACGGAGATCTGAAGGCAAGTGTCGTGGTTCGGAAAAATGGTGTGGATGCAAAAACCCAAGTTGTTATCCCCAACTGGGTGAAGGTTTTTGCGCGGGCACGAGATGCTCAGGTAGATAACAAAATTATTATCGATGAAGCGGGGGCTGGTAAATCTGCTCTGAGGATTTCATTTCCAAAATTGTCCACTAAGGATCTCAACGAGGCAGCGTTCGAAGATGAAGTCGAGTTCTCGATTACGCGTCTTACTGAGGACGAAGGGGAAGAACTCGAAAAGGTTGAATTGCAGAATACTGTGGCGACAATGCGTGGAGCGAAAATGGTCGTCGAGTACTCCACAAGGCTGCCCGACTCACTGCCAGATTTTGTAGGAGTTTTAGAGGTTGGAAGAGCGTGCGGTAAATCAGAAAACAATGTCAAGGCTGATAACTTCTTTAAAAATGCTGAACCGCCAGCACATAATAAGTGGGAAGTGACTCCCAAAGTCCAGCAACGTTACGGGACAGCGGCGGCAAAACAAACTCTTGACAGTCTTCGGCAACAAATGACAGAAGTAGCCAAGAAAATGTTAGGGGTCTCTGCTGTTGCTGGAGAGAAGGTTCCGAAGAAACTTTCAGAGCTGCTTAGTGGTCGTCGGAAGGGTAAAAAAACTGAGCCCCGTGTTGAGACTTTTCGAAGTGAATTGGGAGAGCTTAATTGGAAAGGTGATGTGTTGAGCGCCACTGCAACGCTCAATCGAAACAAAGGTACTAAGCCCTGGACGGCAAGAGTTGGACTTGTCCTAGTGACTGAATCTGGTCGAAAAACGGAATTAGATCACAACTTGGTAGACCTAAAAATCATTGAACCTACTGGTTTGGTTGCGGTTAAAAGTCCTGAAAAATCGGACAAATTGTTGAAGGAAACTTGGACGCCCGGCTATGTCATTTCGGTTCCTGCTGGCGTAACAGAAGTGAAGGTTGAGTTAAGCGCCTCTGCGCAACGCTTAGGAAAGGAAACAGTTCGTCGCTCAAGATCAGATTTGGCGGTTGCATTCAGATCGGGCGGAGAAATCAACTCATGAAAACAGGAAGACCTTATTACTCGCATTATGGCGCAGGGAAGACTGAATCCAACTTTGCTGTTCAAATCGGCGAACAACTGGTTGATGTGAAGGACCTGGAAAATGCTGACCGTGTTTGGAGTGAGACTGAAATAGATCTCTCAGGACACAACAACATTTCTGCAATCAATTTCAGTATGACTACCTCAGTAGTAAAGCCGAAGGTAGCAATTGGCTATGATTGGTTAAAGTTCGAGAGCTTCTTTGACTACATCGTTTGCGTCACTAATACGTCCTCGCGCAAGCGGACTATGGTGCTTGGCAAAATCAAGAAAGTCACGTACGCAAACGCTAAACAGCCAGTCCGTTATGAGGGCACGATTAGCGATCATATGCTCGACCTTTCAGATTTTTCTGGAGTGGTAACGCTAGAGCCCATGTTTGTAGTTAAAAACAGAGTTCCAACTGGAAAGCTTTTAGATACAAAGTCGAATGTATCTCTGCTACCAGGATCTGTAGTTTCTTATAGCGACCCGTTTAAGTTGTATCTCGAGCGTGACCGACAAGGATTCATGGGTCTTTTTGAGTTCGTCTGGCGTTCATTCTCTGAAGACACAACTCTTGACTTACCAAAAGATGGTTTCTTTTCAATCAATTGGGGTCCAACGCCTCAAATCATCCTGAATAAGGATATTGAGAACCTCGAGCCAGTGCTGATCTCTGAGGCCAAAGTTGGTCGTACAGCAGCGGTACGTGATGCATTGAATCGAACTATTGCACATCAAGTTTTGACATCAGCGCTTGAATCAGTCATTGCCAAGATTCTCAAAGGAGCAAGTGAATCCGAAGACTTGTCTCCTGATGAGCTGATTTCTGGCCTAGAGAATCAGGAGCGACAGTTGATTTCATCATGGTCAGGTGTAATTGATCCGTCTCCTTCAAATGATGATGATTTGACTTCGGTTGTGCAACACATTCTGGACGCAGATGACTTCACAATGAGGGCTTTCTTGATAAAAGAGTTGCCAGAACGATTGCAAAAAGCCTTAGATACTCAGGTCTCGTCTTCAAGATTGATAGATCTACTCAAATACGAAAGTGATGATGCTGATGGCGCCTAAGAATACGTTGCATAGATCGAAAATTAATCAATATTCTGATAGCGAAACTCTAAGAATTCTCAATGGTGTAGCTATTGGCGACTTCGAAGAAGTAAAAGTATTATCGAAGTCGATCACGCTCGGAGCATTTCCGAAAATCAGCAAAAATGAACGAGATGCAATTAACACGGCAAAGGTCGAAGCAAAGATTGCGCAAGAACTGTATGAAGCTTTAGATCCTGCTCTGAAGGCCGAGCCCAAACTACTGGCCGATCCTGGTGTGTGGGCTTGGGTGAGTCTGGTGCCAATGCGAGAGTACATGGTTGCTCGCTGGTCTAATTCGCTGGCATCGGCCGATTCAGATTCGAATGAAGAAACAAAATTCGATTACTTTTACACCAACCGAAACAACCTAAAGCGCCATACACGATGTGGAACTCGACGTCTCTATATTGCTGCGACAGCGTGCAAGAAGGCAGATGGTGATTTTGGAAATTTAGAGAAGTTTTTTGAGTCCACTGACTTGTATACAGGAATTTTTGAGCGTCGTTTGGGACTAGATAGCGAAATTGCTGTGGAGCTTGTCGTGGCGCTGAGTGGTAAAGATCGTGCTGTTGCACGATACGTGCTGCGGTCGGTCGAACTCATGCTCAGCACCGTGTCACTCGAATATTTGGACCGTAATCAGAAGCGAAAGCTGATTGCAGATGCAATTTCCGATATGCCAAAGGCCTGATTTCACAGCCTGTATTGACGCTTGTTTCCAGTTTCCGGGTTTCCAAAGTCTGGTTACTGCACTGTGTTACAGGCGCAATGTAATATCGAGCTCCTAGTGATCAATTTCGCGATTAGTGTCGAGGAAGACTCTCCCAATGCCCCTACCTTCAAAAAGTTTTGACTTTATCGATTTATTTGCTGGTATCGGGGGGATGCGTCTTGGGTTCGAGTCAGCAGGGGGCAGGTGCGTTTTAACTTGTGAAATTGATGAAGATGCGCTGATTACCTACGCAGCCAATTTTTCACCTAAACACTTACATCAATATGTTCGCGATGTTAAAGATGTGAAGAAGCTACCTCCATACCAGGTACTAGTAGCTGGTTTTCCTTGCCAGCCGTACAGCATCGCAGGATTACGAAAAGGACTTCAGGACGTTCGAGGGCAAGTTTTTCTAGAAATAGTCAGAATCTTGAAGGAATCAAAGCCAAAGGCTTTTTTGCTGGAGAACGTAAAGGGCATGCGCTCGCATGATGGCGGAAGAACTTTTGAATTCATCCTGGAGCAACTCGCTGAGTGTGGCTATCACTTACGGCACGAAACATTGAATAGTGCGGTTCATTCAAATGTCCCTCAAAACAGAGAACGAGTTTTTGTTGTTGGTTTTCGAGATGAAAAAGCAGCTAACTCTTTCGAGTTTCCAAAACCGATTCGACTTACAAAAACAATTAAATCCTGTATTAACAAATCAGTTAAGGAAGATAAGTATTTCTACGACTCTCGGTTCGGTTGTTTTACCGACATAGCCAAGGTGGTTACATCGTCAGACACGGTCTATCAATGGCGTCGAAAGTACGTTCGAGAAAACAAAAGCAATGTTTGCCCTGCCCTTACAGCAAACATGGGCTCCGGTGGGCATAACGTTCCATTGATTCGAGTTGAATCGGGGATTCGAAAACTCACTCCTCGCGAGTGTGCAAAGTTCCAAGGTTTTCCAAATGATTTTGTGCTTCCAGATTTAGCTGATAGCAAGTTGTACCATCAGTTTGGTAATAGCGTTACTGTTCCACTAATTGAACGAATTGCCAAGGCAATGACTGTGGCTATGACGTGAAATCCACGGTCGACATCGAGCGATATGCTCGCCTGTTACAGGCAGTTGCTTCAATGTCACGGCTATATAGCGATAATACAATCCCTTATGTTGATTCGCGATTTGTTGAAAAGTTGTTCGTTGAGACAACTGGCGCAAAAGATCTAAGTCGTTCTGATAAATCCTTTGATGCTTTATTATTGCCAGACATTGGGGTTGGCATCAAAACCTTCTTGTCGACGTCCGGAAATTCAAAGCGCGAAAAGGTTGCTGAGTTTACGAGTTTTGCCAATAATGGTGAGTTCGAGGGATTGTCACCGGAAGAACTCGCATTGAAGGCTGCGAGTTTTCGGAACAATAGAGTTTTGTCCGATGCAAACGAGCTCACAATTGCGGTGGAAAAATCGATTTATCACTGTCTGGTGCGTACGGGGAGTGGTGCAATCGTCCACGAAGAGCCGTACGTACTTGTCGACCTAACAAATTTGAAGCCAACCGATCGTTCTGGAAATATTTTGAAGAAATGGCAATCAATCGGTAAAGGAGTGTTTTTCACCGATGGAGTTTCTAATTACAACTTCAACGGCTCAAAAAACGTCCTGTTTAAGGAATTCAAATTTGATTCCGGTGCTGGAATCATCGAACTGCCCATATTTGCAGATATTTTTGACAGAATTACCAAGTGGTTTGATGGTGGGGTGCCCCAATCAATCAAAGTTTCAGATGATGCAGGAAAAGAATTGGTGACAATTGATTCGCCGGAGTATGGAAGACCAGGTATCGATTTTGTCGTTCTGCCGCTGTATTCCGTCCGAACTGGTTTGAAAGAGGTTGCCGAAAAGTCGGGAATAAATCAATGGAATGCAGGTGGCAGGCTGAGGAAATTTGGTGAGGCGTATATTCCGATTCCGATCGAAGTTCATAGGCGATGCCCTGGATTTTTCCCACCGAGAGATACCAAATTTCCTATGGTGTTGCCAAATAGCGCAGTATCTGTTCAGGGGAAGGTCTGTCAAGAAAGCGGGAAGGCTCTCATGTCTGACCCCAATACGGTGTTGGGCAATTGGATCATGAAGGTTCTTCGCCCGAGTCTGAAGGATTCAGATTTCTTGAGGGCTCCCAATTCTGGTGACAAGCCTTTTGGGTACAGAGATTTATTGGCAATAGGCAAAGACTCGGTAATTGTGAGAAAATCCATTGATAAGTCAATTACCAATTTCTCACTTGAATTTGCTCCTTTAGGAAGCTATGAAGAGTTCGTCAACGATTTTTAGTCATCTCAAATAGATCTTTTGAGTGAATTCCAATCGTTAGATTTTTGTTAAATGCGTGGCCCTAATCTCCGCAATCCAGATGTGGTACTCCCCTCCGATACTCTTTCTGTATGAGAGAAACAACTTCGGAAATCTGGATAGGGCCCGCTCAGGGTACAGAATTCATGGGTACACAAGGTGGAATCAATGCCACACATTTGCTACTCCTCAGAGAAAACAGCCGTCCTGCTTGGATGATGATGCCAGGAAACTTGTACGACAGTGAGCCACCTGTGCTTGGCAAACCTAAGGTGTGGGTCCCTACAGCAAACCATCCGACAGAGGACGCATTGTTGCTCTTTGCAATACTCGGAGCGAAAAACCGCGCTGTCAAAGCTGTCTTTAACGAATTTGAAAAGTCTCGTTCACGTAATCGTCTAGACCTTGATCATCTGTTTACAAAAGGTGTTCCTAAAGAGGTGTATGCAGCATGCCAGCGTCATCTTGCTGATTGGCATGTCATTGTAAGTGTCGGTAGCTATTCGCTAGCTAAACGTGACTTGTCAGTATTAAAAAAATATAAGCAACTGGATATCGAAGTTCGAGAAACAAGGAGCATCTAAGGCAATGTCTGATCTACAGCTCGTACGAGACCGCAGTGCATTTGCGAATCAATGGTTACGTTCTGCGCAAAAGCAACAAGACATTGGCCAAGTTTTTAGTGCGTTCTTCTCTGCGTACTTGGCTCTAGTCGTATGCGCAACGCAGGTGATGGGCGACGCAAAAAGTATTCCAAATGGAGAAGATGAAAATTGGGAAAAAGACGCCATTGAAAAGGCGATGAATTTTAAGCATAAAGAAATCGCCATATTCTTGGAAAGTGAGAATGGTGTTCGAATAAAACAAGCGATCTGGCAAAGAGAAATTCCAGAAAATAAAAACATCCATATCATTGGTCCGGGCAATGATGTAGTCCTTCAGCAAGCCGCTCTAAATCTTGCCGCGTACTTCAGACCGCTTCGAACTTCACCATTAAACCCAAGTGAAAAGATCAACCAGGCACAGGATCTAGCAACACTCTTTCGTAAGGTACGTAACAGGCTCTTCCATGGTGGCAAAATGAACGATCCAGAGGGTTCAGACGCTGAGTTATTAAACAAACTCAACCCACTTCTCATTGCAATTGTTGAGATACTGCAACAACAATGAAAATTCTTTAATAAAAGAGGGCGAATGGACGACTCAGTTCAAGCATTGCGGAAGCTCACAAATAACCAGCATGCAGAATTCCGGGAAGGTCAGCGTGAGGCAATTGACGCGATCGTTAACGATAAAGCTCGTGTAATTGTTGTTCAACGAACTGGGTGGGGTAAGAGTGCGTTGTATTTTGTTGCAACACATCTACTGCGGCAACAAGGCATGGGTCCGTCACTTATTATTTCCCCGCTTTTGGCTCTTATGAATAACCAAATTGATGCAGCGCGCAAGTTGGGATTACGTGCCTACACCATAAATTCAGCTAATGACCTAGGGCTAGGGGAACTTACTGAACTGCTTGAAGCGGACCAGGTTGATGTTTTGCTTATTTCGCCCGAACGGCTCGCTAACCCAGAATTCGCAGAAAATATCATGCCACTTGTAGGCCGAAGGCCAGGCTTGATCGTCATTGATGAAGTGCATTGCATATCCGATTGGGGACATGACTTTCGACCCGACTACAGGAGGCTAGGTCAACTCATAAGTCGCCTGCCTGCAGGCATTCCGGTTCTGGGAACTACAGCTACAGCTAATGACAAGGTTATTGCTGATGTTTCGATGCAGTTGGGCGAGGGACTTCCTGTATTTCGTGGGCCTCTTAGACGAGAGGGTCTTTCGCTGAGTGTCCTAGACCTTCCAGATAGAGCTGCTCGCTTGGTATGGATAGACAAAAATCTTGAAACACTCCCTGGTACAGGAATTATCTACTGCCTCACTCAGCGTGACGTCGACACGGTTGCTGGTTTTCTTAAACGTCGTGGTCATAAGGTTGCGCGGTATCGATCTGGCAATGATATTGATCAAGATGAAAAAGTATTGTCGTTGGAGAAACTTCTTCGTAATGAAATAAAGGCAGTCGTAGCCTCAACTGCCTTAGGGATGGGATACGACAAACCAGATGTTGGATTTGTTATTCACTTTCAATCAACAGACTCGCTCGTCGGTTATTACCAACAAGTCGGTCGTGCAGGACGCGCATTGGAAACCTCTTTTGGTGTAATGATGCGTGGCGCAGAAGACAAAAATATCCACAATTATTTCATGAAAGGGACTTTTCCAAATGAGGAGACAGTCGATCGGATTCTGACTGTTTTCGAAAGCGCGAACGGACCACTTTCCACCTCTGCGATTGAAAAGCAGGTAAATCTCAGAAGTGGAGCAATTGAGAGCACCCTAAAGCAGTTGTACGTGGAAGGAATAGTCGATCGTGTTAAAGCTAAGACTTACGCGCGAACACTGAAAAAATGGGTGTACCCACGAGAGCGTGTAGAGCAAACGCTGGATTCAAAACGGAAGAACGCTGATTTAGTAGGTGACTATTTTCGTACTTCCGAATGCCGAATGCGTTTTCTGGTCAATCACTTAAATGATGCCGATACAGGAGATTGTGGCGTATGCGACAATTGCACCGGAAACAAAATTGTTGCAGGTTTTTCACCAGAAGACTTATTTGAAGCTCAAAGATATTTGCGAAGAGAATATCTCAGGATTGAACCCCGAATTAGAAACTGGGATAACACAACTATTCAATCATCCGACCGACTCGTCGAGGGTAGATGCCTGTGTAAATGGAAAGATGGTGGAATTGGCGATCGCATCGCAACAGAGAAGCAAGTTGATCATCGATTCTCGGATGAAGTTGTTGGTTTCGTATTAGAAATGATTTCTGAATGGAAAATTCCCGAAAAACCAACATGGGTAACGTGCGTGCCGTCTACGAAAAGTGGAGACCTCGTACCCGACGTAGCGCGCCGAATTGCTGAAAAGTTAGATATTCCATTTCTTCCAGTTGTCTCAAAAGTCAGAGCAACCAAAGCCCAAAAAGGAATGGAGAATTCTGCGCATCAAGGTGCAAATGTAAGTGGCGCATTCAAAGTCGTGGGTGACTTGCCTGCGGGTCCGGTTTTTCTCGTTGATGACCTTGTTGATTCGCGCTGGACGTTAACGGAAGTTGGGAGAATTCTTCGCCAATCGGGAAGCGGGAATGTCTACCCACTAACGTTGGCATCGACGCAGTCCGGAGACTCCTAATTCATGAATAATGATTCCCTAGCAGTTTTGCTATTAACCAATCGATTAGTTGATGTTGACGCAAAACCTCTGACTGCCCGTGAATTTTGGGATTTCTATTCCAAAATTAGTGAAATTGGGAAAGTTCTTGAATGCTCAGCCGATTTTTTGGTAAGTGAAAATGGGATTGACTCTGAGGATGCTGAACGAGCTAAAAAACTCTGCGATGCAGCCACGGCCTTTACCTTCGAGATGGAACGACTTGAAGAAGCGGGAATCAGGGTCTTGTCTTTTCTGGACGACGACTTTCCAAAGCGTGTAACCAATGCTCTCGGTGTGAAATCATCAGCTTTTTTATTAGTTGCTGGAAATCTTGAACTTCTTGAAAAGACAGGCCGTGGAATAGTTGGATCCCGAAATGCAGGTGAGGATTCGATCGAGGTAGCCCAGTCAGCGGCCTATTCGGCGGTGCGTCAAGGAGAAGTAGTTGTGAGTGGTTTGGCAAAAGGGATTGACCGTGTTGCAATGTCTGCAGCGCTCGAAGCAGATGGCCAAGTAGTTGGTGTGCCCACAGAAGGAATTCGTCGCATTGCCAATGTGAATGAGATTAGAAATCTTGTTCATGAGGGAAGAATCTGTTTAGTTAGTCCATACGCACCTGATGTCGGATTTTCTGTTGGACTTGCGATGGGTCGAAACAAATTCGTTTATGCATTATCGGAATCAACGTTGGTCGTTACATCTGATTTAGAAAAGGGCGGTACTTGGGCTGGCGCCGAAGAGGCTTTAAAGGGGGAGTTTGCTCAAGTGGATGTTTGGGCGGGGGATGGAGCGACTAAAGGAAATCTTGCCCTTATTAAGAAAGGCGCTCATCCCGTGCTCTCGAAGGATGAGTTTTGGGCTTCGGGGTTTATTCCTGCACCTGCAGTATTTGGTTCAGAACCAGAACAGTTGAGACTTAGTTTCGACTAGTCGAAAAATTTTTTCAACAATTAGCCACTCCTATGGGTGAACTATGGATAAATCAATTTCACTAACAGGGATCGTCCATTATTTGAGATTGATTTGTGGATTGTGGCGTATTCCAGTTGTAATTTGGGCTAAACCGACTGCAATCTCACAGGCGCGTTGGATTTTTTCTATGATTTCGGTTTCGCTTCCTTCTGTGGGTGAAAGGTAACTCATCCAGATTTCCAGATTTTCCGTCGATCCACTGCTAATTGTG
>Ga0172373_10005954_pt1 | contig 16458 bp, 11 predicted proteins | sample Lak10m_2_FD_114546 | JGI IMG/M metagenome (GOLD analysis project Ga0172373, IMG submission 114546) | Freshwater microbial communities from Kabuno Bay, South-Kivu, Congo - kab_092012_10m | ecosystem: Environmental > Aquatic > Freshwater > Lake | place: Democratic Republic of the Congo...
ATCGATCTCCTTTCGATAAAACGGACTGGGGATCGCGTTGCGGGTGAGGGAAAGGGCGTTGACGATCGGAAGACCGTTTTCGAGAAGGCTCGACATCGTCTCGAGAAAGAGGACCTGCTGCCGGAGGTGCATGACTTTTCCGAGGAGGGGGAAACCCAACAGGAGTCGGTCCCATTCCATGCTCCGGTGGCGCGCAAACCAGGAACCGAAGAGGATCACGGCAACGATCAATCCGAGCCAGAAGCCCCACGTGCTTTGGAAAGACTCCGAAAGGCCGATGATGAATCGAGCTCCGCCTGGAAGGGATCCCCCGGTGGATTCGAGCAGATCCATCAGTTTGGGGATGAGGAAGGTGACGAACATCACGATCACGCCCACCGCCGAGAGACAAAGGAAGGCGGGATAGATCATCGCGAAGACGACCCCGGACTTCAGCGCCTGGAGCGCTTTCAGGTGCTCGGCTTGGCGGGCGAGAATCCGGTTCAGCGCACCGCTCTCCTCTCCGGCCGCGACGAGACGGCAGTAAAGCTCTCCGAAGTCGGGGGAACTGTGACGCAGGGCGTCGGAAAGGGTCTTGCCATCGCGGATCCGGCTCCGCAATTCCAGCGCGATGAGGGGGAGCCGGCTTTTCCCCTTGCGCCGCTCGATGATGGCGAGGGACCGCTCCAGGTGAATCCCGCCGCGAAGCAACTCGGCAAGCTCCTCGGTGAACTCGAGCACCTCGGCGGGCTTCAACCGGACCGGTTCCTGATGGTGACCCTGCGCGGCTTCTTTCGGCTTCCTTCCCGCCGCCTCTTCGGTCAGGGAAAGCGGTTGCAAGCCGAGGACCTCGATCTGGTCGAGCGCGGAGGTCCGGTCGGCCGCCGCGATTTTGCCGTTCGAGATCGCCCCATCACGCGAGGCCGCCTTGTAGAGGAAGGTTTTCATGTCACGCAAACGCCCCCACCAAGGCGCTTTCCACCGCTCGCGATGGCGAGGTCGTCACCGAAAGGATCTCATCGAGGCTGGTTTCTCCTTCGAGGGCTTTCTTGAACCCATAATCCCGCATCGGGACGTAGCCGTCTCGCAGCGCCTGTTGCAGCAATTCTCTCGAACTCGCACGGCTCGAGATGAGTTCTTCCATGGCTCCGGTGATGACGACCAGCTCGTAGAGGGCGAGACGCCCCCGGTAGCCGGTGCCCCGGCAATACTGACAGCCCGGGGCCCGGTAGAAGATCGGGGCTTCGTGACCGTCGAGCGGATAACTCCAGTCGTGCCCCGAGAGAACGGCGGGATTGACGCGATAAGGCTCCTTGCAGCTTTTGCAGAGCCTCCGGACCAGTCTCTGGGCGATGAACGCGCGGACGGAGGTGGCCACCAGGAACGGTTCGATTCCCATGTCGATCAATCGCGTGACGCCGGAGATCGCGTCGTTCGTGTGCAGCGTGCTGAAGACGAGGTGACCGGTCAAAGCAGCCCGGATCGCAATTTCCGTGGTCTCGAGATCGCGCATTTCCCCGATCATGATGACGTTGGGGTCACCTCTCAGAATGGAACGCAAACCCGTCGCGAAGGTGAGTCCGATGTCGTTTTTCACCGCGATCTGCACCACGCCTTCCAGCCGATTCTCGACCGGATCCTCGATGGTGACGATGCGGGTGTCCGGATCGTTGATTTCGGAAAGAAAGGCGTAGAGGGAGGTCGATTTTCCCGACCCCGTGGGGCCTGTCACCAGAATGATCCCGTTCGGCATGGTCAACAGGTTCTTCACCGTGGCCACCATCCGGGCGTCCATCCCCAGCTTCTCGAGGTGGAACACTTCCTGCCCGAGAAGACGCAAGGAGACCGTTTCACCCTCCACGGAGGGAATGGTGGCGACCCGGACATCGATCGGCTTCCCGTCGAGCTCGAGATGGATTCTCCCATCCTGAGGCAGCCGCCGTTCCGCGATGTCGAGTTTTGCCATGATTTTGATGCGGGAAATCACGGCACTCTTGAGGCTGCCCATGTTTTCAGGGGTGGGGACGTCCTTGAGTTTTCCGTCGATACGATAGCGGATCCTCAAATCGGAACCGAGCGGGTCGAGGTGGATGTCGGTCGACTGCTGTTCGAGCGCCCCCCGAAGGATGTCGTTGACCAGCGAAGTGAGGGAAGCCGAACCTGCCTCGGCGTCGAGCACCATGGTCTGCTCCCATTGGTCGGCATCACTCGCGTTGAGACGGGATTCGATCAGGTCATCGAGAGAATCATCGCCGACCCCATACAGCGCATGAAGCCCGTCGCGAATCGTCTGCGGCCGAGCCAGCAACCACTGGATCGGGTAATCGCTTTCGCGGGAGGCGAAGGAATGCGCCTGCAGGTCGAAAGGATCCGTGGAGGCCAAAACGAGGGTGGCTTCAGTCCCCGGTTGACCCTCCTCAAAATGGACCGGCACGATGCCTCTCTTCCTTGCCGCGTCGGCTGGAAAACACTTTCGTAGATCGCGAATCCGCTCGGCACTCAAGCTACCGAAGCCCTCCCAGACCGTCAGGCCAAAGCGCCGCCCGATTTGACGGAGAAAGGCGTCCTCGTCGACAATCTTCGCGTCGAGCACCGCGCGGATCGCTGACTCGCTCGCCGGCTGGAGGAGCTCGAGAGCTCGGTCGATCAGCTCAGGATTGGAACAACCCGCCTCTGTGGCAGACTCTTTGATGTGCGAAATCATAAATTTAATGAAATTACCACAATTTTTATAATTTGCTTCAGAAAAAACACTCTCCTTGATCCTTTTTTTGGCAGGCACCGCCTTGCGGATCCCGCTTCGTCAGCCGATGGGCGACAAACCCCGGAGGTCCGTCAGCCTGATCGGCCCAAGGGGAGAGGCCGACTCACCGCCCAGGGAAAGAAAGGGCCGGACCGGCGTCTGCCTGGCAGAGAGGGCACCAGCCTTATTCGACCAAGGCGATGGAAGCCGCCGGGGAAGGGATCACCGTTGGCACATACTTCAAGGAAACGGTTTCCGGCACCGAAGTCTCCGCCGTCGAACCTGTCAGGACCATCGCCTTGCCCTTCAGAGTCACCGCAATGCGAAGGGAGGCTCCGCCGACATCACCGAGAATGGCCGTCAACCTCATCCCAGAGGGGCTCGGCGTCAGGGTGTTGAGGTATTCGATCGAACCGTTGACACGGTTGATCACGACCGCCCCGTCTGCCTCTCCCAACGTGAAGATCCCCGCCACCGTCCACTCCTCACTCGAGACGGGTGCGGATGTGCTGCGGGAGGACTTCTCAAAGACAAAGGCTTCGTGCCAAATCACGCTGTAGCGCTCTCCCGAATAGGGCACAGGACCACTTCGGCCAACGGAGGGGAGGGAAGACAGGATCGCCACAAAAAGGAAAAAATGTCTCATAATTTTAAATTTAACATTATTTATGGAACAGTCAATGATTTCACCTTTTTAAATTTACAGGAGTCCTAGGAATTTCGGGGGAAAACTCTGCCGGCGAAAACCTAAGTTTTCTTGACCTTTATGAAAACTTTGGTAGTTTTCTCAAATTCATACCATGTTCACGAGGAGATTTAATAAAAATCAGGCGGTGGGGCTGGGTTTGGGCTTGGTCCTTTCTTTCACTGCTCTACAGGCACAGGATGCACCGCTCGGAGAAGACTCCCTGATGGTGAACTTTCCGAACGCCCCGGTATCTGCCATCCTTCCCTACTACGAGAAGCTGTCCGGAAAGAAAATCATCCGCGATGGGAACCTCGGGGCGACCAATGTCTCCATCATCACCGATTCCCGCCTCACGAAAACGGAGGCGCTGCAGTTCATCGACAGCGCCCTCCTTCTCAACGGCTATGCGATCCTCCCGGTGGACGAAAAGACCCTGAAGATCATCCATTTTGAGGGCGGCAAAAGCCTCCGCGCCCAAGAGCTGCCGGTCGTCACCGACGAAGCGGCGCTCAAGGACAACGGGCAGGTCGTCAACTATGTGATGCAGCTGGATCATGTGGCCCCCGAAGACGCCATCGCGACCTTTTCGAATATCGTGGCTCTCAACCCCTACGGAGCCATGACCGCCTTGGATAGGAGCAACGCCATCGTCATCACCGAGAGCACCGCGATCGTGAGGATGTTGCTGAATTTCAAGAAATTCATCGACGTGCCGCCGAACAAGATGGTGCACGATTTCGTGAAGTTGGAGCGTGCCGATGCCGAACGCGTGGCGGAGATCATCAACACCGTCATCGAGCAGCGGGCCTCCGAGGGAGAGGCGCTCCCTGGCAATGTCGCGCAAGTTTCCGGGGAAACCGGCGGCGGCGCTGCCGCCGAGGCCGGACCCGCCGCGTCAGGTGGCGACGCGGCGGCTGAGTCGATCGGCATCACCGTGGTGCCTTATCGCCGGACGAACAGCATCCTCGTGGTGGCTCCCACGGCAGATTTCGCCTTCGTCGAAGAATTGATCCAGTCATTCGACCGGCCGGGCGAGAACGAGAACTTCTTCACCCGAAGGCTGCAGTATGTGTCGGTGCTGGATTACATGTCATCCTTTTACAACGCACTGGCGAGGGGCACCGATATCGCCCAAGACGAGGACATTCAAGGGGGTGGACAGGCTCCCTCGGGGGGAGGTGGCGGCGGCGATAACGGCGCTGAGTTCGCCTCGTTCGACCGCTCTTCCAGCTCCTCGAGTTCGGGATTTGGCGGAGGCGCGGTGGCCCGCGACCTGCTCGGAAATCCCGACGACGTGGGCACCCCTGTCTCCTACACGATCGGCAACACCCTCTTGATCGGCGATCCCCAGGCCAACAGCCTCGTCGTCTCGGGATCTCCCGAAAACATCACGGTGATCGAGCGGCTCATCGACCAGATCGACGTCCAGCCGAGACAGGTCTACCTGTCGACGGTGATCGGCCAGCTGACCATCGGCGACGATCTCGACTACTCCCTCAACGCCCTGCAGACCTTGGCGACCTTGCAGACGCCGAGCGGCAACCTCCTCTCCGGAGCGGCCTCCTTCTTCAACGGGAGAGATCTGATCCCGGATGTCTCAGGCCTCGACGACCGGAGAGGGTTTTCGAATGGCTTTGGAGGGCTCTCCCTCTACGGCAAGTTTGATTGGGGCGCGGACGGTGCCGGAGTCAACGGAATGCTCAGGGTCTTTGCCCGCGAGTCCAACTTCAAGATCCTCTCGAGACCGAGCATCTACGCTCAGAACAATGTGAAGGCGACGATTTCCTCCGGTCAGCGCATCGCCATCCCGACTTCCACCCTGACCAGCGGAGTCGGGTTCGACAACGGCCTCGGCGGGGCCATCACCTCGAACATCGAGTTCCGCGATGTGGTGCTGAAGCTCGAAGTGATCCCGCTGATCAATTCGGACAACCAAGTCACCTTGAAGATCGCCCAGGTGAACGACAACGTCATCGGCAGCCAGTCCATCTCTGGAAACGAAATCCCCACCCTGAGCACCCAGGAGCTGATCACGACGGTGACGATCGATGGCGGCGAGACGGTGGTGTTGGGCGGTTTGATCACCGAGCGGGCGGACGAGTCGGTGACGGGTTTGCCCGGGATCCGCCGGATCCCGCTGCTCGGCAAGATGCTCGGATCGACGGATAAATCGACCTCTCGCGAGGAGATGTTGATCTTCATCCAGCCTCATATCATCGACGGCACCAATCACCGCTCCCCCACCGACTTGGAACGCGGGCGAAGCGACATCTTGGACAAGACCCTCGCCTTCGCCGAACCCACCCCGGAAACGCTGCGTGCCGAACCCGTGAAGCCAGAACCGCAAAAGCGATTCTTCAACTTCCGGATGAATTCCCAGAAGTAGGCCTCAAGGAAAGGGGCTCGGTGCAGCCTTCGTTTGCCCTGGAGCCCTCTCTCCCGAACCCGGCGAGCGCTGCGAAAAGACGGGCGCGTTTCGAGTCGGTCCTCGCTCTCCGGTCGGCATCTGTCTCGCGTGACCTTGATGCGCGGGTCCCCCGACGCAGGCGGATTTCCGCGGTGGGAGAGGGCGGGTGCCACCGAGGCTCGAAGCCTTCCAGTGGACTTGCGCCGGCTTGTCGGTAGACCGTCTCGACTCTCGACTCGATGCCCTCGCGAGCGCTTCTCGAGGACTGGAAAGGATCCTTTGCAAGGTCTTCTGAAACCGCGGCGACGCTGCCGGAAACGGGGAAGCGCCCATGCTTCGTGGGGAGGCGCCGGATCCGTTCACCAACGCGACAGGCCCCGGACCTTCCAACAACGACGCCTTACCCAGTCGGCCGCACAAAGTCCTGGAAGAAAAGCGTCGGCTCACCCAACGCAGAATGGCGTGAGCGCTTCGAAGCGTCGTTCCACGAACGCCCCAGAGGCTCACGCCATTTCGTTTTTCTTTGGCGCAAAGAGGCGGCGGGCCTGCGAACAGGACCGCCGCCGGTTCACATTTCTCACCTGAGAGGACGGACGTCGAACAACGCCGTGCTCAGCACCTCACGGGTGGACGTGCTGATCGCCTGCATCTCGATGTGGGTGAGATTCGGCATGCCCGCGGTGCCGCGGCCACGGACTCTCGCGGAGTAGGTCCCCGTACTGTTCGCTGGATCGATCGCCAGCGGGATATTGATGGAGCGGCGAGTCTGGGCACCCGAGGGGAGCGTCTCGATCATGACGGCGGCGAGACGGACTCCGGTCGGCTTGTCCACGGCACCGCGCCAGCGGACTTCCGTCGCGTTGGCATCGCGGAAGGTGAAGCGGTCCGCAGTGATGTGGATGGGGGCGTTCGGGTCGGTGAACGTAGTTTCGACTTCCTGCACGAACATCACGTGCTCGCTGACCATGTGCCCGATCATGACGAGATCAGTTTGGCCCTCGACAACTTGGCGGAAGAACTCTTCGCGCGGGATCACCGCATTGGTGAGTCCGAGGACATCGGACCCGAAGCGGGGATCCTGGTTGAAGATGAGGAGAAGGTCGCCGATGACGAACGAGTCCGGACGGGTGCCTTCACCGCGCGCGACCGAGGTCACGATGCCGCCGGCAACGTTCTCGGAAAGCTCGATGACGACCTCGACATCGGGCACGTAATATTCGTTCCCCTCGGAATCGACGTAGACATGTCCGGCCGACTTCAGAGTGCCGCCGGAACTCGCGGGATAAACCCAGCTCGCCGGGTCTTGACCTCGGAGACCTGCGCGAGCGAGGAAGTCCGCGGGGAGCGCATCGGCGTTGGCTTCGTAGCACTGCTGCACGATTTGGAAGTAGTTCTGCTCGATCGCTGCCTGGGCCACGTTATCGCGCAGCAGACCGGGGGCATCCGCAGCGCTGCGACGGCCTTCCAGCGAGCTGAAGATCGAACGGGCGGCACCGAGACGGCGAGGGCCGAGATTCTCGCCGACCGCCGTGAGGTCGACGTCGCGGACGATGGCATTGGCATCGACCAGACGGTCGAAGTCTGCCGCACCGATCCCGGTCAGTGCCTCACCGTCCTGGCCAAGCACGGACGATCCGCTGATCAGGAGCGGCTCTCCGTTCACCGTGGCAGGAATCGTGACCTTCTTGCCGGTCACCACGATGCCCTGATTGGCGAGGTCGAGGTTCCAGATCGGTCCTTCCGTGAAGAAAAGCGATTCCGGGACTTTCTTGGTGAGGACGCGGCCGTCGAGCATGACGGCAGTTTGCGCCGAGGCGATTGAACAAAGCGCCGCCAGCGCGGCGCCGAGGCCCCAGGAAAGACCGGGGCGGTATTGATTGATTGCGTTTCTGTTAGGTTTCATTCTCGGTATGGATTATTGCGTTTTGGTTTCTGGATTTCGGGCCAACCCTGGGGAGGGCGGGCTTTTCGAAAAGGGAGACGGTCGGACCGGGCATCAGGCCCCGAGTCCTCAGGAGACCTCGGTGCGGAGTTTCCTAGGCTGAGAAGATCGACATTTTTCAGGAGGAAAGGCCCCGATGGTCCCGTCACCAGCGGTTCCGAGGCGCGGTCTTGGAAGGTTTTTCGTTCAAGTTCTTACTTTCGTCGTCGAGCCACTCCTCGGCCTCCTCCTCCTCGATCAGTTCCAGTTCGCTATCTGGTTCCTCCGCCTCCATTCCCTCATTTGGGGCGGCTGAGGTCGGTTTCGGAGTCCCGGCCGCTCCATCGCGATCCGCTTTCACCGGGGAGGGAGGGGAAGGGGGCGCAGTCAGGTCGAATTGCAGGACAAAGGTGTTCGCCCCGGATCGGAGGCTCACCGAATGCATCGCCGCCTGATCTCCCAGGGTGATTTTCGTGACTTCGAGTCCGCCCACCGGCTGGTTCAACGGAAGCTCGTGGAGCGTTCCCGACCTGTCCTCGAGATAGACATACTGAGTCCCCTGGACTTCGGCAATCCCCCTGAGGGTAAACCCACTGACCGCGGGCGCCACCGCCGGGGCAGGGGCGATTTTCGGGGGTTCTGCCTTCACCGGGACATTGAAAACCTGCGTGGACCACAATTTTTTGTAGCGCTCCACGCCATAGGGTTCGGCGATCCTGGGGTGCTCCTCACCGTCGGTGCCCGAACTGGCGATCAATCCCTCTGGAAGCGACCAAGCCATCCCCAAAAAAACCAATGCCACCCGGGTCGCTGACGTCTGTGCTTCAGGAAAAATGGAAAGGAGGAGATTCATGAGCGGGGCTATTGCGAAGAATACCGAAGTCACCGGATCGTTTCGAGAAGTAGACTGATTTCGAAAATTGTGAGCAGATCTAAGAATTTCAAAAAAGACGGTTACGACAGAAAACGATAAATCACTCTAACTCGAATTCAATCTCTTTTTTATGGAAAACATGGTTTTTTTATCTGTTAGACTGATTCGCGACCTTAGAAATCGTGATAACCATTATATTTTCCAAAGACTTGCAAAGCCCCGCGGACCCTTGCTGAGGTCCCCCTTCTTTGGAGAATGGACACGGCAACCGAGACGGGGAATCAGTTCCCCATTCCGACCTTCTCTCCCTCGAGCGACTTCCGAAGCGCCTCCATTCCGTAGCGGTAACGGGAGGCGGCGGTATTGGGGGAGATGTCGAGGGTCTTCCCGATCTGGTCGAAGGTAAGCTCCCCCCAAATCTTCAACGTGATCACCTCCCGGAATTTCTCCGGCACTTTGGAGAGGGCCACCTGCAAGGCGCGGCTTGTGTCATCCTCGGGTAGCTCGAACCAGGCGACCAACTCGCCCCGCTCGAGGGCGGATTCCTCCTCGCGCCGTTTGCGGCGCCCGTTGCTGCGACCCAGATCAATGGCACAGCGCCGGATGTTCGTGTAGGCCAGGCTGACGACCTGTTGGTCGGGAGCGCCTCGGTGGATTTTCCACGTGCGCACGAGGGCCGCTTGGAGGACATCCTCGGCGTCCGCCTCACACCGGGTCTGCTGCCGGGCGAAAAGCATCAATCGGGCACCGTTACGGTCCAACCATTCGCGCCACTCCTGTGAGAATCGCTGCATGTCTCGTAATGACGCACACGACGAAGGGAACGTTCAAAAAATCTTTGGACCAGGACACGGGATTTTGAACCGCCCGAAGCGGTCGAATCATTCCCTGCGGAACGTGAGCCCGGGATCACCCTCGGGGCTGCCGGCGAGGAGAAAGTGTAGCGAACCGTCGTCGTTCAGGGAGATGTCGCCGACCATCTGCACGTCCGTGGCCGCGAGGACGAGGAGACCATCTTCGTCGACCGACCATTCCCCGCCCAAGACCTCGCCGGTGGCTCCCTCGTAGTCCCACGTGAAAGTGCCTATCGCGGTGAGCGAAAGAGTGATGGACTTGTCTTCGGCCGACTTGGCCTTCCAGATGCCGTGCAGGGACTCGACCGTGATGGAGGCTTTGTCTGCCTCCATCGGTATCGCTTCCTCCCCATTTTCGGGAGCGGTGTCCGGAGCCGAATCCGCGAGGAGGGCCTTTAACTGGCTCGCGACGGTATCGCGGGGCTGCAAGGTCGAGACACGATCAAACATCGCGTAGGCCTCTTCGAGGTTCTCCCCGACCAGGTAATGGTAGCCGAGCAGGAAATGGGGCTCGGGCGCATCAGGATTCGCCAAGACATAATCTTCGAGCTTGCGAAGCTGCCCGGTGTAGCGGTCCGCCTCGGCGTAAAATCCGATCATCGTTTCCCAGTCCCAGCCGGGTCCCGAGGCGAGCACGGAATGGAGCACCCCGGCAGAGTCGCCAAAGCGGCCCAGCGCGAAGAGCGTCAGCGAGCGAAACTCGTGCAGGACCGAGTCGCCTGGGGTCTGCGCAATCGCTTCATCAACGGCACCGGAAGCCGAGACGTAGTCACCCACGCGGAAAGCGGCGCGAGCCCGGTCCATCACCGCGGTGGCTTTTTCGGCCGCCGTGTCAGCGATCTCCGCGGTCGCGGGCTCTGTTTTGGAGGCGACCACGGTGATGGGCTCGACGTAGCGGATCACGGTCGTCGAGGTGTGCACCGGAGGCGCGACGTAGGGATTGTGATAGGAGTAGTAGCCCGTGTCGTAGGCGAGGCGTCCGAGAGTCCAGCTGGCCAAGCCCCAGGGCACGAACGTGGCCGGCGTGGAATAGTAGGTGCCGTAGCCGGGAGGGTAATAGAGCGAGGGACGGCGGTAATAGGCGTAGCGACTCGTCCACCCTCGATCCCAATCGTAGTCCCAGCATCCGTTGTGCCAAGAGTAGTGGTAACGCGCTCCCCACCAAGGGCGATGCCCCCAGACCGAGGGGCGGTAGGCGTAGTTCACCGAATGGCAAAAGTTGGGACTCACCCAATCGGAGTGATGCGGCTCATAGGAAGCGTAACGCCAGACTCCGTAGCCTCCGCCACCCGCAGAGCTTCCGCCACGGTGGTTGCCCGTTCCAGCGCCACCGGCGGATCTCGGCTCGACCTCGTCCGCGTTGTAAATGCCGATGCGAGAATGGAGGTTGGAGGTGCCACGACTCGCCAAGGTCGCAATGCGGGAAGGACGGGACGCCTCTCTTTTTTGATCGCCACCTTTTCCACCTTTTCCAGAGTTACCGCCGTTTCCACTGTTTCCACCGCTGTCTTGGTCGCCTCTCCCCCCACCGCCCTTGGCCTCCCCGGACCGGTTGTCGTTGCCGACTCCGTTGCCGATGCGGGGACCCACGACCTTGTCGTCGGCATTCCCCGGGCTCGCCGCGCGGACATTGCCACCCTGCAGCGCGACCGGACGGGAACTGCGGACGTTGCGGTGGTCGGGGTTTTTGGATTGATCGCCGCCACCGCCATCGGGCTTTTTGGCAACCTGTGGTGCCGGTTTGGGTGCCGGTTTGACCGAGGGTCGCGAAACGGGAGACGGCACCGAATCTCGAGCACCCATCGAGGATCCGCGGGTCGCGACCGAGGGGAGCGTTTTGGCAGCCACCTTTTGATCCGGCTTCACGGACGGTTTGGGGGACGGTTTGGGAACGGGTTTCGGAGCCACTGTGAATCCCCGCGAAATCACCGTTGGAGTCGTTTTCGGCGGGGCGGGCTTGGAGACATTCGGGCGCTGGGCCGACCCACTCCGCTGCTGATTTCCACCGGAATTGCCACGGGAAACCTGCGGGGAAGAGACGCCCGATCGGCTCACTGAACTCGCCGAAGAGGGCCGCTGGCTGACGCCCGGGCTTTTCACGACCGGGCGGGGCTCCACGCCGCGGGATACCGTCGGACGCGATGGCGCCGCGAAGCGGGGCGCGCTGGGCCGCGAAGCGGTTGGCCGCGGCACGACCGCGCGGGATACCGACGAACTTCGGTTGGCGTTACCGCCGCCACGATTTGGATTCTGGTTCTCCTGCCGATCCTGCCGATCCTGTCCACCGCGCCCCAGCGCCTCGATCGGGAGAGGTCCGGAAGGGAAAAGAAGCAATGCCGCCGCCGCGGCGGCGACCCGGGAGGGACGATTTTTCATGTTTCGCAAAGGGGTCGAGAGGAGACAGGTCCACTCGCCTATTCAAAGGAGACGCGGGTGACCGTCTAATCATGCAAAAAAGTTTCAAAAATGTCTCACAAGCCCAAGAATCCGACCTGTCACCGTTCCAGACGCCCCGGCCACGAGGGATCGCTCGCCAAATCGATTCAGTCGGGTTACTCTCGAGCTTCCATGGAAGGCACGCATTCCGAAGACGAGCGGTTCATGCGCGAGGCTCTCGCCGAAGGGGCGAAGGGGCTCGGCAAGACGAGTCCGAATCCCCCGGTAGGAGCCATCGTGGTGCGCGGGGGAGAGGTCATCGGCCGTGGCTGGCACGAGCGCGCCGGCGAAGCCCACGCCGAGCGGAACGCGCTTGCCGAGGTGGTTCGCCTCCACGGAGCGACCGCCGCACGCGGGGCGACGCTCTACGTGACGCTCGAGCCTTGCTCGTCCCACGGGCGCACGCCACCCTGCACGGAGGCCATCCTCGCCTCGGGTGTCACCCGAGTCGTCGTTTCGGCAACCGATCCGAATCCTGCCCACGCCGGAGCCGGCCTCGACTTGCTCGAGGCCACCGGGGTCGAAGTCACCCGGGGCGTCCTCGAAACCGAGGGTCGCGATCTCATCCGCTTTTTTGCCCGTCACATCACCTCCGGGCGCCCGTGGGTCATCGCGAAGACGGCGGTGACACTCGATGGGCACTCCACTCTGCCGGACGGCATGGGGCCATGGATCTCGAACGAAGCCGCGCGCGAGGACGTGCAAGCCTGGCGACGCCAGTGCGACGCCATCCTCGTCGGGGGCGAAACCTTCCGCCGCGACAATCCCGCCCTGACGTTGAGGGGAACCTGGGCCGAAGACCGGCCGCAACCTTGGCGCGTCATCCTCACCTCGGACCCGGATCTGCCGATGACGCACCAGATGTTCAACGACCCCCATCGCCATCGCACCCTCGTCCACCAGGGCCTGACCCTGACGGAGTCTCTTGCCCGTCTCGGCGAAATCGGGGTCTGCTCGGTGATGCTCGAATCAGGGGGGCGCCTTCTCACCCACGCCCTCACAGGGGGACTGGTCGACGAGGTGATCCTCTACCTCGCCCCCATACTCGGTGGGGACGGCAAACGCCTTCTCTCAGACGACGGGCTCTTCGCCAGGATCGAAACTCCCGAATTCTTCGCCATCGGCGACAACCTGCGGGTCCGCGGCCGGATCGCGAAACGGGACACCTGAGTCCCCTCGACGACCTTGATCGATCACCCGACCTGCCCGAAGCTCACGCCCTCACCCGATTTTGTTCCCCCAATGTCCCACCATCCCAAAGCCGCCCGCATCCAAGAAGCCTCGCTCCATTTTCTTCCCATCGCGATGCGCGTGCCATTGAAGTTCGGAGCTCAGGTGCTCGATTCGGTCACCTGCGCCCGCGTGCGGGTGGTGATCGAGGGAACGGACGGCAAAACTGCCGTTGGATGGGGGGAAACGCCTCTGGCGGTGGCCTGGGTCTGGCCTTCGCCGGTGCCCTACGAGGAGCGCCTCACCGCCCTGATGGAGTTCACCCTGGCCATCTCCAAACACCTCCCGGGATGGGGGGCGGTGGGGCATGCCTTCGAACTGGGCCATGACTTCATCGAACACGAACTCCAGAGCCTGCAGGATACCTTCAACGCGAATCGGGCTCCCGAGGCCCATTTGCCGCACCTCGCCGCGCTGGTTTGTTTTTCGCTGTTCGACCTCGCCATCCACGATGCCTTCGGCAAGCTCCACGATCGCCCCGTCTACGAGACCTACGGTCCCGATTTCCTCCCACGGGACCTCGCCGATTTCCTCGATCCAGTGGAGGGGGGCCCTTCCTTCCACGGTCTTTACCCCTCCGACTTTCTTGTGAAGAAGGCACCGAAAACGCTCCCGGTGTGGCATCTTGTCGGCGGTCTGGACGCGATCGATGCGGCGGACCTCACCGGCAATGAACCGGACGACGGATACCCAGTGTTGCTCCGCGACTGGATCCGCGAAGACGGTCTCGACTGCCTCAAGATCAAATTGCGCGGCAACGACGCCGCCTGGGACTACGACCGCATGGTGAAGATCGGCTCGATCTCGCGCGAGACCGGCGTCACGTGGCTGACCGCCGATTTCAATTGCACCGTCACCGAGCCAGCATACGTCAACGAGATCCTCGACCGGCTCAAGAGCGACGATCCAGTGACCTACCAGAAGCTCCTCTACGTCGAGCAGCCCTTTCCCTATGATCTCGAGGCGAACCGCATCGACGTGCGCAGCGTCAGCGCGCGCAAGCCGCTCTTCATGGATGAAAGCGCCCACGATTGGCGGTATGTCAGGCTAGGCCGCGAGCTCGGTTGGAGTGGCGTGGCCTTGAAGACCTGCAAGACCCAAACCGGCGCCCTCCTCAGCCTCTGCTGGGCAAAGGCCCACGGGATGACCCTGATGGTGCAAGACCTCACCAACCCCATGCTCGCTCAGATCCCGCATTTCCTCCTCGCGGCCCACTCCGGCACGATCATGGGCGTCGAATCGAACGGCATGCAATTCTACCCCGAGGCGAGCGCACCCGAGCGCAAAATCCACCCCGGCCTTTATCAGAGGAAGGCGGGGGTGCTGGACGGCTCGACCCTGTCGGGCCCGGGCTTCGGGTATCGAGTGGAGGAGATCGCGCGGGAATTGCCTGAAGCGGTTGGGTGAAGCAAACTGGCACGCACTCCTCCACGCCGGCGCTTTCCGGCACCCAAACTTCGAAACCAAAACCCTTTCCATGAACAAAATCCTGCCTCTCTTCCCGCTCTCTTGCCTCGCGATCTCGCTCACGTTCGCCCAGCAGCCCGCCACCCCCCATCCCTCCCTTCTTGCCGAGATCCCCGCAGCCATGGAGGCGGAAATCGCGGCGCATCACACCGCCGGGGCGGTGGCCCTGGTGATGGTGGATGGCAAGGTGATCCACCGCAGCGCCACCGGTATGGCCGATCGGGAAAAATCGATCGCAATGACTGAAAACCATCTCTTCTGGATCGCCTCGATGACGAAGTCGATCAGTGTCACGGCCATCATGACCCTCGTGGACGAGGGCAAACTCTCGCTCGACGAACCAGCCTCCAAGTGGTTACCGGCTTTGGGTGAGGTGAAGACGCGGGATGGCTCCGCCCCCTCGCGGCCGATCACGCTGCGTGATTTGATGTCCCACACTTCGGGTCTCGCCTTTCCGCCGCGCAAGGCCGACGACGGCGCCCAATCCCTCAAAGGTTACACTCTCGCCCTGGTCAAGGCCCCGCTCGCTTTCGAACCAGGGACGGACTACGAATATGGCTTCGGTATCACGGTGGCGGGTCGCATTGCCGAGATCGTCAGCGGTAAACCCTTCGACGTGTTTCTTCAGGAACGGCTCCTGGATCCACTCGGGATGGGGGACACGACCTTCCACCCCGACGATCGACTCCGCGCCCGAATTGCGAAGAGCTACAAGACGGCCGAAGAGGGCAACGGTCTCGTCGCGGCCTACAATCCCTTTGTCACCTCGGATGCCACAGTCCGGCGGATGACGGAACCTTCGGGTGGCCTTTTCTCGACCGCGGCCGACCTCGCGAAGTTTTACGAGATGGTCCGCAACCGGGGACTTCACCAAGGGAAACGCCTCGTCTCCGAAGCCTCCATCGCCGAAATGACGAAACCTCACACCGCCGGTGGTTCGCTGCAGACTTACGGCCTTGGTTGGCAATGCCAGGTGGCCGGAAAGGCGACCGCACCGGGATTCTCCGCGCCTTCTTTTGGTCATGGTGGCGCCTACGCGACCCATGGTTGGATCGACCCCGAACGGCGCCTGGTGGCGATCTTTCTCGTCCAGAACGTCCTCGTGAAGGATGGCGGAAAAGCAAGGCAGGCCTTTCACGAAAAGATCGCGCCTCTCCCGGGCCATTGATTTCGACCGCGTCACCGTTTACCCGTCGATTTCGCGTAAAACGCCCATGCCAGCCTCCGATTTCCTCCCGCCCACTTTCATCCTCGTCATGGGAGTCTCCGGATGCGGGAAGACAACGGTCGCGGAACGTGTCGCGGCGGAGATCGGCGGAATGTTTCTCGAGGGCGACGCCTTCCATCCCTTCGCGAACAAGGCCAAAATGGGTGCCGGCATCCCTCTGACGGATGAGGACCGCTGGCCCTGGTTCGATCTGCTGACTCACGCAGCCATGGCCGTGATTGAGACGGAGAGCTCTCCCGTGCTCGCCTGTTCGGCCCTGAAACAAAGCTATCGCGATTACCTCTTTCAGGATATCGCGCGCCATCGCCTCGTGTATCTAAAGGGAAGCTACGAATTGATCAAAGCTCGCATGGATAGCCGCGAACATGAATACATGACTTCGACACTGTTGAAGAGCCAGTTCGATATTCTCGAAGAGCCGACAGAGGGACCCGATGTCCTGATTCTCCCGATCGAAGAGACTCCCGAGACGCTCGTTCGCCAGATCGTGGGCTGGCTGAAGCCAACCTGAGACGACCATGGGGCGCATCCTTTTCATCCGGGGTGGAGCCGTCGGAGACTTCATCCTGACGATGCCATCGCTGCGGTTGGTGCGCGAATCGTTGCCCGGCAACGAAATCGAAGTGCTCGG
>Ga0172373_10005955_pt1 | contig 16452 bp, 11 predicted proteins | sample Lak10m_2_FD_114546 | JGI IMG/M metagenome (GOLD analysis project Ga0172373, IMG submission 114546) | Freshwater microbial communities from Kabuno Bay, South-Kivu, Congo - kab_092012_10m | ecosystem: Environmental > Aquatic > Freshwater > Lake | place: Democratic Republic of the Congo...
ATAAATCACGGTTCATGTTATTGATGCGCAGCCACTTTGTCAATCACGGAACACTGTTTTGTATAAATTATGCAAGATGGAGTGGCAGGGGCTAATCAATCATGAAAAACGGATACCCGAATTCAATTTTCACTATGTTACGTTCTAAATATCATCCAAAACATGGCTAGAAAAATGGTTTCACTTAGCTTTTAAGTAATAAAATTTAAAAAAGTCTAGCCGAGTTGAATTTGCTATTCTTTTCAAATGCTCTCGCTGCTAGCCAACCCTTACAAGTGCGTTTTCATTCACAGCACTTACGAGCTGAATGACTTTTTTTGCACTTTCATCATCGAATACGCCGATTAATCCATTCTGGTGAATATTGGTAAAAGGTGGCTCAAATAGCATTGCTCTATCAATCACACCGTTTTTAGTGAGATAGCTGATGATGTTATTGATAAACGTCATTTGGTCAGCTTTCAGATTGCCCGCTTGGATAAACTCAGCAAAAGCCTCTTGCGCCGCACTCATCTCTAAACCCACTATATTGCGGATAAATACACCTAGCGGCTTATCACCATACGTTTCAATATAATCTTGCTTAGTGCCCACTGTATTGCCATCAAATAAAATGGTTTCCAGCGCATTCACTTCGGTTTCAGTAATCGGCTTATTGGTCTTTAATTTATGAATCACTAAATGGCTGCTATGCTCGCGCACATAAGATTCCACCCGGTCTTTATAACTTTGCAAGCGACCATAAGCGGGCATTAAATCATGCTGTTTCACGCCATTAACATCCAACTCGTCTTCAAAGTTGGTTTCTATAATGGGTTGCGATTCTTTATCCAAGTATTTAATTAAATCGCGCAACGCTACACGCACGCCTTCCAGGCGGTGAACGTTAATGGTTTTCCAAAACTGCTCATCCAGCAATTCATTCAGCACGTGCACTTGCTTGGCCACTGCCGGGATATTCTGCTTTTTCAGTAACGCTTTTGCGGTACCGCTGATCTGCGAGATAAAACGCTCGGTACTATAAGCCGCTGTCAGCAATGCGAGTTGATAATTCAATATTAAAATATCAAAGCGTTTTGCCAGTTCATCGTCTTCTTTAGCGGGCAAAGCCAACGCGGATAGATGTGTATTGATATCTAACATATCGCCTTTAGAGATATTCTGCCAGCGCACTTTTTCGCTGTACTCCACCACATAGCGCAGCTTGGCTTTCACCATAAAGCGTTCTCTATCCAACGTGGCAATGGTTTGGTGTAGTTCTGCTATGTAAGCCTCGGCCAGTGCCCGTTCATCTTCTGTGCTTTCTGCAAGTTCACGCACCAGCAACGCCACTTCTAGTCTGGCCTCAAAAATCTGCTGGGTCAGGCTCTTAATCGCTTTGGTTTTTGCACCATCAGGCTGAGCATCAAAGAACTCAAAGTTTTGGCAATAATCAAAAATCACAAACTCGGTCTTATGGTGCCCCACACCAAACAGATCCGGGCAAATCCTTGTGCCGCGGCCTATCATCTGCCAAAACTTGGTCGCGGATTTTACTTGTTTAAAAAACACCAGGTTCACTACGCGCGGTGCATCCACACCTGTGTCCATCATATCCACGGATACCGCGATTTGTGGGTCATTCTCCACGTATTTATCCACAAAGGTTTCCAGCAGGCTTTGCGCTTTGCTCTCGTAGTTATCAATCACGCGTAAAAACTTGCCAGCATACTCAGGGTAGTTTTTATTAAAACGCGCTTCAATAAACAGCGCATGCGTGTGGTTTTTAGCAAAAATGATGGTCTTGCCCAGCTTTTCGCCACCTTGTACTTTTATGCCATCCGTCATTAGGTGGTCTAACACTTTATCCACCGTATCAGTGTTAAACAGCCAGCTATTCAGCGCTGCACTATCAATTTCATCAGGGGCCTCACCATTCGTTGGGTCGCCGAACTTTTCTTCGTACTCGGCTTTTTCGCGGTCTGATAATAAGTGGTAATGCACCCCTTCACGAATAAACTTAAGCGGTACCGACATGGCTTTGGGTGGTACCAAAAATCCATCCTTCACGGCACTGTTCAACTCATAGGCAAAGGTCGGGTTATCGTCTTCAATCCCAAACAAACCATAGGTGTTATGGTCAATGTCTGTCTTAGGCGTTGCGGTCAGCCCCACCAGCAACGCATCAAAATACGCAAAAATCGCTTTGTATTTTTGATACACCGAGCGGTGCGCTTCATCCACAATAATCAGATCAAAATGCCCAACACCATAAAAGCGCTCATCCTCTTGCACATGGTCTATGCGGTTCATGATGGTCGGGTAGGTTGAAAACACCAGCCGTGTGCCGTTGTCTTCTTTTTCTTTGGTGAGGTCTATCGCACTCAGATTAGGCAGGTATTCATTAAACGCATTTTTAGCCTGGGTCACCAAAGCGTTTCTATCTGCCAAAAACAGCACGCGCTTCACCCAGTTACACTTGGTCAGCATATCCACCAGCGCCGCTGCTGTGCGCGTTTTACCACTGCCTGTGGCCATTACCAGCAGGCTTTGCCGCGCACGGCCTTTTAACTCACCTTGGTGATTGGTTGTCACAAAGTTTTCTGCCACACGCTGCATGGCTTCTAGTTGATACGCACGCCCGGCAATGTCGGTGTTCACTTTAAAGCTGCGCAAATCGGTGCGGCTCTTGCGGCGTGCAATCAGCAACTGCAATTCATCTTTGCTATAAAAGCCCTGCACCTCGCGCTCAGGGTAAAACTGGTCATCCCACAAATGCGTTTCAAAGCCATTGCTGTAAAAGATAATTGGCCGTTGACCGGTCATCGCTTGCAAGCAATTAGCATATAGCTCAGCCTGATGCTTACCCTTCTTGGCATCCGCCATCGCTTTTTTGGCTTCAACCACTGCAAGTGGTTTTCCATCATCGCCCCACAACACATAATCTACGTAACCAATCCCAGAGGCGTTAGTGCTAGCAGGCATACCAGTCACTTCAAACTCCAGGTCTTTGCCATCTTGCAGGTTATCCCAGCCACATTCTTTGAGCGATAAATCAATATAGCGGCGGCGTGTTTCAGCCTCGCTTACCAATAGCGGCGCAGCTTGTTCAAGGCTAATCGTCTTTTCGCGGGCTTGTTTACGCGCCGCGAGTTCAGTTTGTTGCTGTTTGAGCTGTGCTTTTAACTGGGCATTTTCTTCAGCTTGTTTGAGTCGTGCTTGTTCGGCCTCACGTGCGGCTTGGTCTTTAGTAGCCAACTGTTGCTGCAACGCTCCAATTTGCGCTGGGCTTTCGGTGCTTGCTTTACCGGTAGGGATTAAGCTTTCATCAAACGCCTGTGGTGTAGGTGTTTGCTTACCGTAATACATCACCAAATAACGTAAGAATCGATATAAATACTTGAGCGAGGCCAAAGCATCTTGCTGGCTCACCTTGCTACCATGCGCCGCCACGTTACCGGTTTTGCGGATGAGATGCAGCTCGCCTAACATAGTCTGGTTAAACTGACTTGCAAAGCAATGCTCATGCATTAACGTGCTCAGTTCAGATTTAAATGGACGCGTTAGCTTGGGATCGTGGTCATAAAGCCAGTTAATAGCGTTTTCGAGCGTGCTACGGCAAAAAATCGCTGCGGCTTTAGGCGAGAGTAAAGTGAGTTGTTCAGCTTCTACGGCATCGGCATGCAGCGCGGGGAAATCGACAAATAGAAAGCTGAAGTTACTCATGTTTACTTATGCCCCCTTTAATTGTTATGCCGCCATTTTAGCGGTGAGTTCGCCAGTAAAAGCGCGCTGTAACAGGCTATTAAACAAGACCTCAGATTTCTCTAAACTGGCTTTCGCTTGTTGTTGCTGGGCTTCGATCAGTTGGATGCGTTCGGCGAATTGGTTTTGCAACTCTACTGGCGGGAGTGGAACAATCAACTCTCTTAGAATTTTAAGATTGATATTCTTTTGTGCTGCCATAGGTGCTGTATCTTCTAGTATTTTTTGTAAAAAAGATAGCCAGCGTTGAACATATTCAATGTTGGTTTTTTTATTAGGTGTGAAGCCAACAACGCTATCAGGAAAGCATGCATCAAAATCAAGAATACCTGTTTTGGCAATGTTGGCAGCAATCGTGATACATAAAGTTCCTGCTTTCCACATCTTGCTTTGCCTTAAACCCACTTCAGAATAGGTAGAACTATAATGCCGGATGTGACCATCACAGTTTGCGACGTCACCTGTTTGTATTAATGGGTAGTCACCTCCTAGTAACACAGGGTCATTTCTAGGTCTATGTTTTGATTTTCCCCTGTCCAGATTTCCGATAGAGCCAAACTCTTCACATTCCCATCCCATCGGATTAGTTACAGGATCACCAAACATTTCCAAAAACAGTGATTGGCTGAGTGCGGTGTAACGCTCGACCAGTTGCTGGTCTTTTTGTCTAAGGGTATCCGCCGCATCCAAAATCGCCGCAATTTTTTGTTGCTCGGCGAGCGGTGGCAAAGGGATTTTAGTTTCTGATAAGTAGTTAGCAAGTTTTAAGTTGATGATGCCAGTAGTTTTATTTTGATATTTGCGAACAACACCATATTTATGATTACTAAATAACTGATAATGAAGATACTTTGGGAATACTTTGCTTTTGTTTGGTCTTAAAATTGATGTGAAGTTGTTGCAAAGATAAACTCCGTCTCGCTCAAAGAAAACAACTCGGCCTACAGGCTGACTAGGACTTCCACCTGATTTTTCGATAATAATGTCTTGTTTTAATAACCTCTTTTCCAAAACTTTGTTGTTGGGTATTTCTCTTTTTACGACATCTGCAAAATCAAGTTGACCATTATTTTGGAAGTTTGTTGTCCGTAAAACGTTAACAAAGCCCTCGCCATCTCCCCACTCACCAGAGATGGTTTTCTCAACTAACTCCGACAAAAATGCATATGCACTCACGCCAACAACTCCTTCAACACTGCCAAGGCCTGCGCCCGTTCATCATCTAATCGCTCTATCTCGGCAATAATGTCCGCTGGGCTATCATGCTCCACTTGCTCGTACACCACTTGTTTATAGCGGTTGATGCTGAGGTCCCAATTGTTTTGTTCGATCTCTGCCAGTGGCACTAAAAAGCTTTGCTCGGTGCGGCTGCGGTTGGTTTCATTTTGACGGGTTTGGTAACGCGCAACTATGTCGGCAATGTCGTTGTCTTTGATTGGGCTGCGTTTGTCGTCCAGGCTGTAGCCATCGGCTTGCATATCGTAAAACCAGACATGATCCGTCCCGCCGTGGTTGGTTTTGGTAAACACCAGCACGGCGGTGCTCACGCCTGCATAGGGTTTGAACACGCCGCTGGGCATGGAGATGACGGCTTCTAATTTGTGTTGTGCAATGATGGTTTTGCGGATTTGCACATGGGCGTTGGATGAACCAAACAACACGCCATCGGGCACAATCACCGCGCAACGGCCACCCACTTTGAGTATGCGCAAAATCAGCCCTAAAAAGAGCAGCTCGGTTTTTTTGGTTTTTACCGTGGTGAGCAGCGAGCTTTCCACGCCATCGTAATCCAGAGAGCCTTTAAACGGCGGGTTGGCGAGAATTAAGCTAAATTGCTCGCGGCTGTCGGCATTGGCTTCACTCAGCGCATCACGGCTAATCAGTTGCGGATGCTCAATGCCGTGCAGTTGCAAGTTCATGGCGGCAATGCGCAGCATGGTGGCGTCAAACTCAACACCAGTGAACATATCTTTGTTGTAATGCGCGGTAAACGCAGCATCGTGAAACCAATCTGGGTGATGCTCATGCACATATTCGCCCGCTGCCACCAAAAAGCCCGCCGTGCCGCACGCTGGGTCGCAAATGGTGTCTTCTTGGGTGGGTTGCATCATCTCTACCATCATTTTGATGATGTGACGCGGGGTGCGGAACTGGCCGTTAGTACCAGCGGTAGCAATTTTAGAAAGCAGGTATTCGTACAAATCGCCCTTGGTATCACGGTCATCCATTTGGATTCTGGCAATCATCTGTACCACTTGGTCTAGCAGTTTAGGCGTTGGGATCATGAAGGTAGCGCCCTTCATGTAGTGCGCAAACACGCCTACCGCTTCGCTATCTTGGCTTCCCAGTTGCTTCATGTGCTCAAACACGGTTAGGTTATCGGCATCGGCTTGTGGTTTCGTGAACAGATCAAACATGGTTTCAGGATCTTTATTCACAAACGAATGCCACCTGAAGCGCTCCTGCGCTGAGGTATAGAGCGGTGATTTGATCGCTGTGCCGAGCATATTGGATTTTTTCTCGGCGAGCAGCTGGTTTTCATCCAAACGGCGTAAAAACAACAAAAAGGTAAATTGCTCAATCACGGTGAGTGGATTAGTGATACCGCCTGTATGAAACGTTAACCAAATTTTATCTACTTGGCTTTTTAACTCACCTGTAACCATTTTTTGCCTGTTGTTGTTTTATTTATTGTGATTGTAAAGTTTTTAGAGATTACTGGCTTAACTAAATCTCTTTTTAACCTTTGCCACAAAAAAACAAAGGGCCCATTAAGGGCCCTTTATGCATATTAAGAATTAAGCTCTTAAATTTAAAAAATCTAGTTTTTTGAGAAAAATCTAGAAATCAGTGAGAACCTACAATATTAAATATCCAAATTACTAGCACCCAAGGCATTATTTTCAATAAATGCGCGTCTAGGTTCCACATTGTCACCCATTAGTGTGGTGAAAATTTCATCCGCCGCGATCGCATCGTCAATTTGCACTTTGAGTAAGCGACGTACCGTAGGATCCATCGTTGTTTCCCACAGCTGTTCCGGATTCATTTCTCCTAAACCTTTATAGCGCTGGATATTTAATGTGGCTTTTGCTTCACTTTGCAACCAATCCAGGGCTTGCTTGAATGTAGCGACAATCTGCTCTTTTTCATTACGCTTAACGGTCGCACCCTCGCCAATCAAACCTTGCAGCATGTTAGAGGTTTTCAGGATTTGCCTGTAATCGCCACTACTTAAGAACTCCGCATCAATCACACAGCTTTGCAAGTTACCATGCACAAACTTGTTGATTTCCAGACGATAGGCATTGGTTTCTTCGTCAAACGCGATAATCACTTCACTGCCTACAGCGCCTAGAATCGGACGCAGTTTTTCTGCGATCTTATTCGCATTTGCTTGATCATTCAGGTTAATTTCACCTGCGTCCTGAATTGCACGCAACACGCTTTCATCATAAAGCGAGGCAATCCTGCGAATTACCGCTTCTGTCAGTACCACCTGTTTGGCGATTTCTGCCAGTGGCTCATTTTCCAGTACGCCGGCATTGGTTTTTGTATCAAGCGTAGCACCTTTGAGCGCAGATTGGAGCAAGTAGATATCCAGTTCTTGCTCATCTTTGAGATAACGCTCATCTCTGCCCTGCTTCACTTTATAAAGCGGTGGTTGTGCGATGTAAATATGCCCCCGTTCTACCAACTCTGTCATTTGACGGTAGAAGAAGGTCAGTAGCAAGGTGCGGATATGCGCACCATCTACGTCAGCATCGGTCATGATGATGATGCGATGATAACGCAGTTTTTCTGCACTGAAATCATCTTTGCCAATACCTGTACCCAAGGCGGTAATCAAAGTCGCAATCTCCTGCGAACCAAGTAATTTATCAAAACGCGCTTTTTCCACGTTAAGAATCTTGCCCTTCAATGGCAAGATAGCCTGGTTTTTACGATCACGTCCTTGTTTGGCAGAGCCGCCCGCTGAGTCACCCTCGACGAGATATAGTTCGCACAGTGCCGGGTCCTTTTCCTGACAGTCCGCCAACTTACCCGGCAACCCCATGGTATCCATTGCGCCTTTACGGCGTGTAATCTCACGCGCTTTACGCGCAGCTTCGCGCGCACGGGCAGCTTCTACAATCTTGCCGCAAATAATCTTTGCATCCACTGGGTTTTCTTGCAAGAAATCAGCCAATTTTGCAGCAACTATTTCTGATACCACAGGCTGAACTTCAGATGAAACCAGTTTGTCTTTGGTCTGAGATGAGAATTTAGGATCAGGCACTTTTACTGACAATACACAGGTAATGCCTTCACGCATATCATCGCCGGTTGTCTCGACTTTTGCTTTTTTGGCCAGCTCGCTTTGCTCGATGTACTGATTGAGTGTACGTGTCATTGCGGTACGTAAACCGGTTAAATGTGTTCCACCATCGCGTTGCGGAATATTATTGGTGAAACATTGCACAGTTTCACTATAAGAATCATTCCACTGCATAGCCACCTCAATGGTCATACCATCTTTCTCACCCATTGCATAAAAGGATTTTGGATGTAAAACCGTCTTGGTACGATTCATGTATTCTACAAACCCTTTTATTCCACCTGAGTAGGCAAAGTTCTCGCTCTTACCGGTGCGCTGATCAATCAACTCGATTTTCACACCATTATTCAGAAATGAAAGCTCGCGGATGCGTTTTGCCAAAATTTCAAAATGGAACTCAACCAAACCAAAAGTCTCTGTTGAGGCCAAGAAATGTACCTCTGTACCTTTTTTATCTGTAGTCCCTGTTTCAGCCAATGGTGCTACCGCCTCACCGCGACGGAACTCCATTTGATGCACTTTGCCATTACGATAGATTTTTAATTTCAACCAGTCTGAAAGCGCGTTCACGACTGAAACACCCACACCATGCAAGCCACCAGACACTTTATAGGAGTTCTGATCAAATTTACCACCTGCATGTAATTCAGTCATCACAATTTCTGCGGCTGATCGTTTTACCGCTTTAATATCATCACTTTTGATGTCTGTAGGAATACCGCGGCCATTATCAGATACACTGACCGAGTTATCAGGATGGATAATCACTTTAATATCATCACAATGACCAGCCAAGGCTTCATCAATCGCATTATCCAACACCTCAAACACCATATGGTGCAGGCCCGAACCATCGGAGGTATCTCCGATATACATACCCGGGCGCTTACGTACCGCATCTAAACCTTCCAGGATTTTAATGCTTGATGAATCATAATCTGGTGTTGTTGCTTTATTTTCAGCCATAACCGTTTTCTTTAATTAAATATCTTTTGATTGAAATTAAGTAATTTTATTTTTTGTTTCACGTGGAACATTACCCATGCGTTTAAATACGCATTGGCATCACTACATATTTGTAATCCTGATTATTTGGTAAGGTGATCAGGCAACTACTGTTAGCGTCGGCAAATGAAAACGTCACTTCTTCACTATTCGTGTTATTCAATACATCAATCAAATAAGTCACATTAAAACCAATATCTAAACTATCACCACTGTAATTGATTTCCAACTCTTCTTCTGCCTCTTCCTGATCACTGTTGGTACTGATCAGTTTAAGATTATTTTGACTCAATACCATGCGTATGCCGCGGTATTTTTCATTAGATAAAATTGAAGCGCGCTGCATCGCCAATAATACATTCAAGCGTTCTGTTGTAAATGTATTTTGATGCCCAGTTGGTATCACACGATTATAGTCCGGAAATTTACCATCTATTACTTTTGAAATTAGTCTAATATGACCAAAACTAAAATTTACCTGATTAATGGCAATTTCTATGCGCGCTTCCTCTTCGCTGTCATCCAGTAATTTAATTAGCTCAATCACTGTTTTACGCGGAAGAATCACTTCCTGTTTTTCATAATTTTGGTTCAACTCAGTCGAAGTAAAACTTAAACGATGACCATCTGTGCCTACGATATTCAAACGGTTAGCTACGACTTCAAATAACAAGCCATTCAGGTAATAGCGAATATCCTGCTGTGCCATCGCAAATTCAACCTGTTTTAACAAGTCTTTCAATTGACGCTGACCGATTGATACCAAAGTACCCTGGGTCTGTGTCTTTGTCATGACTGGATAATCTGCCGCAGGTAGTGTTTGCAGGTTAAAACGGCTCTTACCCGCTTTTAATGTAATACGACTATCACTGGTTGCCATATTGATATCTGAACTATCAGGTAATGATCTGCAGATATCGAGTAATTTTTTAGCAGAAATAGTGGTAGAAAAATCTCCATTGGTAGCGCTATCTACAGATAAAGAAATTTGCATTTCTAGATCTGTTGCCGTGAGATGAATTTTATTTTGTTTCGCTTCTAGTAACGGATTAGACAAAATAGGCAGGGTATGTCTTTTCTCTACAATACTGGTGACCGAAGTAAGCGGTTTTAACAGCGTTTCACGGTTGATTTGTATATTCATCTTTATAACCTAAATAATATATATAAATAATAACAATTAATAATGTTGCAATATTTTGTGGATAACTTTATTTTTTATTTTTTAATCAATTACTTAAAAACAATATTTTAATCTTGGCAACGGCATAATCTACTGTGGATGAATTGTTGAGTAAATTTTGCTTTTTCACTCAACATCTCCTTTTGCTATTTTTATCCACAACAAATTCATAGCATTACTTTTTAACATTAATCCCTGATGACTTGTACTAAGAAAGCAATATCTCGAGCAACAGTTGGGTCATTTTGCCTGAGTAAATCAATTTCATCACATGCATGCATCACGGTAGTATGATGCCTGCCACCAAAAGCCTCGCCAATCTCAGGAAAACTATGATTGGTAAGCTCACGTGATAATGCCATTGCTATTTGACGAGGACGTGCAAAATTACGTGTACGTTTTTTACTATACATCTCAGCGACTTTGATTTTGAAATAATCAGCGACAGTTTTCTGGATATTTTCCATTGTCACCTGTCTGCCACGTACCGCAATCAAATCACGTAACGCGTCTTTAGCTAAATGTACATCAATTGCATGACCAGTAAATTTTGCCATTGCAATGATACGATTAAGCGCACCTTCCAGCTCTCGTACGCTGGAGCGTATTTGTTTGGCAATAAAGAAAGCAACGTCTTCAGGCAGGTTTAACCCCACCGCTTCAGCTTTTTTCAGCAGAATAGCCACGCGCATTTCAAGTTCAGGCGGTTCTACTGCTACAGTTAAACCCCAACTGAAACGTGTTCTTAAGCGTTCATCTACATCCGCAATTTCTTTTGGATAGGTATCACAGGTGATCACAATCTGTTTTTTTGCCTCAATCAGTGAGTTAAATGCATAAAAGAACTCTTCCTGTGTACGCGTCTTTTTTGCAAAGAATTGAATGTCATCAATCAACAGCAAATCAAGTGAGTGATATTGTTTTTTAAACTCGTCGAATGCTTTATGTTCATAAGCTTTTACCACGTCTGAAACATAACGTTCCGCATGCAAATAACGAATTTTTGCATCCGGGTGATGGGCTTTTAACTCATTCCCGATCGCCTGCAATAAATGCGTTTTACCCAGCCCTACACCGCCATAGATAAATAAAGGGTTATAAGCACCGCCAGGGTTCTCTGCAACCTGAATCGCAGCAGCGCGAGCCAGCTGGTTAGCCCGGCCAGTCACGTAATTATCAAAATTGAATGACGGGTTAAGCCCGGAACTCTCAGTTTCTTTCTTGTGCTTGGGGTGAGATGCTGCGTTCTTACCTTTTGTAGCGGTTGCCAGCACTTCCCCTAAGTTAATCTTTGGTTCGGCCTTGATGTTTAATGCCGCATCTTTATCCTGTTTTTTATGATCAGATGAATTGGCGGTATTACTATTGTCATTTATATTAGGTTCGGCGTTTTTTGTATTTGCGTCACCTAGTAGTACTTCGATTTGAATATTGGGGAAATGCAACTCATGGGCAAACTGCTCGATTTTTTTCAGGAAACGATCCTTGACCCATTGCATCACAAAGCGATTGGGCGCGAACAGACGTACGGCATCACCATTGATTTCGGTGTGCAATGGTTTGATCCAAGTATTAAATTGTTGTGCGGAAAGCTCTTTCTCAAAACGACTGAGACAAGCAGGCCAAAAATTTTCCATCTGTGATGTCATACCTTAGTAATAGCATCCAAATGAAGAACTGATCATTCTTACACCATTCTTGGATTACTATTAAATGATTGTAACTTATTGTTTTTATTTAATTAAATAACGTTTATAAAGGATGTATAACCTTAAAATAAACAGCGTCATTTTAGCTGGTTTAATGCAACTTATCCACAGGCAAATGGATATTTTACGAATATAATATGACATGGTTTGGTGTTAGATTTAAACCACGTGAATAATCCCATGAATAATCATAGATAACTCCAAATAAACGTTGACAAAATAGCGTGTTATCGGGTTTAATTACGCCCTTTATAGCATTTTGCTCGCTGGAGATTTACATGAAACGTACATATCAACCTTCTAAAACACGTCGTGCACGTACGCATGGCTTTTTAGTACGTATGGCTACCAAAGGTGGTCGCGCTGTAATTGCAGCGCGTCGCGCTAAAGGCCGTAAACGCCTGGGTCTATAATTACAGATCCTGTGATTTTAAGCTGTCAGTTCAGCTGGGGCTTTTAGTCATATCACTGCAATATCATCAATGTTTAATAACAGTATGATGGATAACAGTGCAAACGCTTAGATTCAATAAAACATCTAAGCTCATTAAAACGGATGAATTTTCATCCGTTTTTAATTTCCGCAAACGTATTGCGGCTAAATTTTTAGCGATACATTATCAGCCGAATGCGCCGCATCACGCACGATTGGGTTTGGTGGTAGGAAAGAAAGTCGCTAAACTGGCAGTGCACCGAAATTATATGCGGCGCGTGCTGCGCGAACTGTTCAGGGTGCGGCAGCATGAAATTAACCCCATAGATTTGGTGGTGCGTGTGCAGAATAAATTTGACCGAAGTGATTTTGATTTAATTAAACAAGAATTTAACACCTTGATTACAAAGATAAATCATCGCACCCAGGTGAACACACAGTTAAATGTATCATTGAACGCGCAAGCGATTGACACAAGTCATTAATACTTAAGGTGATTTAGCATGGCGCGTATACTTATCTGGTTCGTGAAAGCATATCAATTTCTTTTAAGCCCATTTTTTGGTCAGCAATGCCGTTTTTACCCAACTTGTTCACAATATGCGATAGAGGCACTGCATAAACACGGTGCGATACGCGGTACTTATTACACGGTACGTCGATTATTGCGTTGCAATCCATGGCATGCCGGCGGCCATGACCCGATTCCTTAAAGCTTTTTCGTAGCAATTTATTATTAAAATCACTCAATATAAAGATTCCCAATAAAAAATCATGGATACTAAACGATTAGTCTTATTTGTAGTTTTCTCAATGTCGATTTTGATGTTGTGGGATGCCTGGCAACGCCAGAATGCGCCAGCTACACCTTTTCCGCAAGTAGCTACAGTGACACCAGGGCAAGCAGATAATGCAGCAGTCAGTAGTGCGAATGTGCCGCTGGATACAGATTACAAGCTGGTTTCCGGGCAGCGTATCAGCGTGACTACAGACTTATATAAAGCGGATATCGAAACTACAGGCGGAGATTTACGCAGGCTGGAACTGCTTAAGCATAAGGCGGCTGAGGACAAAACTTCCAACTTTGTATTGTTGGACGATGCTGCCAAACCGATGGTGTATGTCGCGCAGACTGGTTTGATCGGTGGTGAGTTGCCTTCACACAACGCAGTGTTTACCAGCAGCGCCAGCAGCTATCAAATGCAGGAAGGTAACGATACGCTGGAAGTGCGCTTGAGCTGGGCTGCCAACGGTGTCACCGTAGATAAAGTCTATACATTCCACCGTAACCGTTACGAAATCGATGTGAATTATGAAGTGAAGAATGGCACAGCAGCGCCAATTACGCCAACTGTTTACTATCAGATCGTGCATGACAGCCAGTCTAACCAGGGCTCTGCTTTAATGCCGACCTTTACTGGCGGTTCATACTACACAGAATCGACAAAATTCAAAAAACTCGCATTCAGCGACATGGAAAAAGAGCCACTTAATCTGACTTCGAATGATGGCTGGGTTGGCTTGTTGCAACATTATTTTGTCAGCGCATGGATTCCGAAAGAGGGTTTGGCGCGTAAATTCTATACCGAAAAACTCAGTGACAACATGTACAGAATCGGCACTAAAAGTACTTTGGGTGCAATTGCACCTGGGGAAAGCCTGACGATTCCGGCACGTTTGTTCACTGGCCCGCAAACCAAGCATGACCTGGCTGCATCAGCACCAGGACTGGAGTATGCGGTGGATTATGGCTGGCTCACCGTGGTTGCAACACCGTTGTTCTGGCTGTTATCAAAAATTCATGCTTTGGTACAAAACTGGGGTGTGGCGATTATCCTGCTGACCATTTTGATTAAAGCAGCATTCTTTAAATTATCAGCTACCAGCTATCGCAGCATGGCGCAGATGCGTGAACTGGCACCACGTCTGCAATCCATGAAAGAAAAATTCGGTGATGATCGTCAAAAAATGCAAATGGCGATGATGGAGCTCTACAAAACCGAGAAAATCAATCCAATGGGCGGCTGCCTGCCTATTCTGGTGCAGATTCCGGTATTCATTGCGCTTTACTGGGTGCTGTTGGGTTCAGTCGAGCTACGCCATGCGCCGTTCTTTGGCTGGATTAAAGACTTGGCAGCAATTGACCCGTACTATATCCTGCCGGTACTGATGGGCGCATCCATGATCATTCAAACCAAGCTGAACCCTAAGCCGACGGACCCGATGCAGGCCAAGATTATGACTTGGATGCCAATCGTATTCAGTGTGTTCTTCTTCTTCTTCCCTGCAGGTTTGGTGCTGTACTGGCTGGTAAACAACGTGTTGTCTATCGCGCAACAGTGGTACATCAACAAGATGATTCATGCAGAGAATCTGCTGAAAAAGCAAGGGAATCATCATCATAAACAAAGTGGTAAACACTAAGCCCATTGATACGGTTGCCGCTATTGCCACGGCCAGTGGCGCTGGCGGCATTGGTGTGGTACGTATTTCCGGTGCGTTAAGCCGCGACATCGCTACTCACATTCTTGGACACTGCCCTGCTCCGCGTCATGCGGCTTATCTGGACTTTAAGCAAGCCAATGGCGATCTGATCGATCGCGGCATTGCTATTTTTTATCCCAATCCGCATTCCTATACTGGTGAAGATGTGCTGGAGTTACAGGCACACGGCGGCACTGCATTAATGCAGATTTTGCTGGCGCGCTGTATTTCACTGGGCGCGCGTCAGGCTGCGCCGGGTGAGTTTACCCGCCGTGCCTATCTAAATGACAAAATGGATTTAGCGCAGGCAGAGGCCGTTGCAGATGTGATTAATGCGGCCACAGTCGAAGCGGCGAAAAGTGCGGTGCGTTCATTATCCGGTGAATTCTCGCAGCGTATCAACACCCTGCTTCTCAAACTGATTGACCTGCGCATGTTTGTTGAAGCCTGCCTGGATTTTCCCGAAGAGGAAATCGATTTTATTACGCAGGGACGTGTTGCGGAAAAACTGGATGCCATCATTGCCGAGCTTGCCTCTGTCTTTGCAAAGGCGAAACAAGGTAGTTTGCTGCGTGAAGGTATCAATGTCGTTTTAGTCGGTCAGCCCAACGTCGGTAAATCGAGTCTGATGAATCAGCTGGCCGGTGAAGAGGTTGCCATTGTCACGGCAATCGCCGGAACCACGCGTGACACGCTTAAAAATGCCATTCAGATCAATGGGGTGCCTTTGCATGTGATTGATACCGCAGGGCTACGTGAAACTGAAGATGAAGTGGAAAAATTCGGTATTGCCCGAACTTGGCGAGCTGCAGAAACGGCCAATATCGCATTATTATTGGTGGACGCAGCTCACGGTATTACCGAGAAAGAAAAATCGATTATAGAGCGATTGCCGCAAGAAACGCATAAAATCTGGGTGCATAATAAGATTGATGTCGGGAATGAAGCGCCTTTCGTAGAGGAAAAAGATCAGGCGACCCACATTTATATTTCAGCCAAAACCGGTGCTGGTCTGGACTTACTGAAAAACCATTTATTGAAATTGGCGGGTTATCAGAATAATTCCGAGGGCGTGTTCATGGCGCGCGCCAGACATTTGCAGGCTTTATCGCAAGTGGGTGTGCATTTGCAGCAGGCTGCCAGTCAGATTGCGGCGGCGGAGCTGGTGGCGGAAGAGTTGCGTCTGGCGCAGGATGCGCTCAGCAGTATTACTGGCGAGTTTACGCCGGATGATTTGTTGGGCGAAATATTCTCCAAATTCTGCATCGGCAAATAAATCAGGGCTACATTTTAACTCATGCGGTGTTGCTTGATTTAGCCGTACATTTGTACTGTCTGTAATCAAGCGCCTTGCCTGAATTAAAATGTAGCCCTGATAAAATAGCTACTGAAGACTCCTAAATTACACGGTGGAATCTACAATCGTTGCTTCCGGTGCGTTTTTCTTCACAGACTCAATGCCGTTATCGCGCCCTGCTTCGCTTTCATATTGCTGACTTTGACCAATCACCTGATGGTTGGCCGCTTTAAGTACAAAGTACGGCTTCTCTGATTTTGAAACCAGCCGCTCATAGCG
>Ga0172373_10005956_pt1 | contig 16450 bp, 6 predicted proteins | sample Lak10m_2_FD_114546 | JGI IMG/M metagenome (GOLD analysis project Ga0172373, IMG submission 114546) | Freshwater microbial communities from Kabuno Bay, South-Kivu, Congo - kab_092012_10m | ecosystem: Environmental > Aquatic > Freshwater > Lake | place: Democratic Republic of the Congo: South-Kivu...
ATGCGCGAGGCGTTCCAGATGCAGGCGCAGGTGGGCGGCATCGGCACCGTCGCCATCATGGGCATGCTGTTCACCGTGATCGGCATCTGCTTCAAGCTGGCTGCCGTGCCGATGCACTTCTATGCGCCGGACGTCTACGAGGGCGCCTCGAACCCGGTGGCCGCGTTCATCAGCTTCGTCCCCAAGGTGCAGGGGTTCGTGACCCTGGTGCTCCTCCTCGGCACGGTCGGCTGGGATGCCTCGGGCAACGCCGCCATCCCGCAGGTGGTGGCTGCCGTGCTCTGGATGGTGGCCCTCCTCACCATGACGCTCGGCAACATCGGCGCGCTGCTGCAGCGCTCCGCCAAGCGCATGCTTGCGTACAGCTCGATCGCCAACTCCGGCTACATGCTCACCGGCATCCTTGCCGGCCCGGCGATCGGCGTCGATGCCACGCTCCTCTACCTCCTCACCTACGGCGTCGCCAACCTGGCCACGTTCGGGTCGCTCGCGGCCATCGAGCGCAACGGCCATGAGGTGGACTCGCTCGATGACCTCGCGGGCCTGCGCGTGCGCGCGCCGATGGTGGCAACGGCGCTCGCGATCGGCGCCCTCAGCCTGACCGGCATCCCGCCGCTGGTCGGCTTCTGGGGCAAGCTCGACCTCTTCATGGCGAGCGCCGAGAGCGGCCAGCGCGCGCTGCTCGTGGCCATGGCGCTGAACAGCGGCATCGCGGCCTTCTACTACCTGCGCCTGGTGGCGGGCCCCTTCGTGGCCGAGCCCACCCCGCGCACGCAGGGCGTGGCGCCGGTCCAGAGCGTGTGGCCGCGCGTCAGCGCACTGGTGTTCGCGATGGGATGCATCGTGCTGCCCTTCGCGGCCAACCAGCTGAAGCAGGAGTCGGCCGCTGCTGCGATGAACGGCCCCGCCGCACCGCCCGCCGTCCGCACGGCCGAGAAATGAGCCGCGCCCGGCCCGCCGCCCACGGTGCGGCGCACGCCGGGATTCGCTACAATCTTCCCTCCCCCGCGGCGCCCCGCGCCCGGGTGGCACGCGACCGTAGCTCAACTGGATAGAGCATCGGTCTACGAAACCGAAGGTTGCTGGTTCGAGCCCAGCCGGTCGCGTTCGAATGGCCCCGGTCCTGCCGGGGCTGTTTGTTTAGCGGGCGGACGAAGCGTGCATCGCGCCGGAGCCGGCCACCACCCCCATCACCGTCACCCCCACCAGCCCCGCGCGGAGGCCGTTCACCCAGCCCACCCCGAAGCCAAGCGCGTCCATGAACGCGGGCTCCATCGGCAGGAACACGACCGCCGCGGCGGCGAGTCCGCAGAAGGCGGCCGGTCCCGGCTGCGATCCACGCGAGGCACCGGCAAGCGCGGCGCCGAGGCTTGCGAGCGACACCACCACGAGCGGCACGAGGAACGGGAACGCAGCACCGGGCACCGCGAACGCCGCGCCCACCGCGATCGCGGCCCACGGGGCCCACGCGCCGCAGAGGGCGCTCCAGGCATCCACGCCGCGCCGCGCGAGCCAGAGCCCTGCCCCGGCCGCGGCCACGATCGCCGCGACGAACAGTGCGACATCGAGCGCCCACAGCCGCGCGGGCGCGGTGGCCATGCTCAGCCCCGCCGCACGCGCCGCCGCCCCGAAGCCCCATCCGAGGAGGGCGGCAAGCGCGATCACGGCAACCGCCGCCATCATGGCGAGCGCCGCCTTGCGTCCCGGCGCGCGCCGCTCGTCGCCCGCCAGCGCACGCCACGCGCCCACCGCGCAGCACGCACCCAGGAGCGGCGCCGCGCACAGCGCCATCGGCAGCGTCCAGTGCTCCGGCCAGCGCAGCACGCCCAGGCCGAGCACATCGCCGTACACCGCGCGACCGGGCGGCGGACCCGCGTCGGGCATGCCCTCGTCGAGCGCGCGCACGAGTTCCAGCGCCGTTTGCCCCATGTGCTGGCGGGACTGCTCCGACTGGCGGTCCACGGTGTCCAGCGGCGTGTGGTAGGCGGCCATGTCGCCGAGGAACGCGATGTTGAAGCCGCTGATGCCCGCCTTCAGGAACACCGTGAAGTCGGTGCCGTTCGGCATGGCACCGTAGACCACGCCCATCAGCGAGCTGGTGCGCGGCGCGGTGACGCGCGCGGCCACCTGCTCCGAGAGCCATGCAGTCTCGGGCCCGGTCTCGAAGATGAAGGCCGGTCCGCTCGCGCCGCGTGCGTCGAGGTTGACCACGGCGCGAAGCTCCTTTGCCGCAGGGTCCTGGGCCATGAAGGCTTGGGCGCCGAGCAGGCCGCGCTCCTCGCCGTCGGTGATGATGATGAGCACGTCGCGCGCCGGCGGGTGCGCCACGAGGCTGCGCGCGATGCCGAGCGCCGCAACGCATCCCGCGCCGTCATCCGACGCGCCGGGCGCGTTCGGGGCGCTGTCGGAGTGCGCGACCACGCCCACGCGCGCGGGACCGCCGGCGCGGCCCGGCACGCGAACGGTGAGGTTCTCGAGGTCCACGGCCCCCGCGCGACGCTCGATGCGGGTGGCACGGCGCTCCACGGCCAGGCCAAGACCCTCGAACAGCGCCGCCAGCCGGTCCCGGCCGGCCAGAGCAGCCGGAGTCCCCGCCACGCGCGGCGCGCCGTCGCCGACGAACGCCCGAAGGTCCGCGAGCGCCTGCCCCCCGTCAAAGCGCAACGGCCCAGCGTCTGGGGGCCGCCCTGCCGGGGAAACCTGCAGCCACGCCCCGATGGCGCTACTCAGGAGAAATGCGGCTCCTCCGGAGAACAGCCACCGTCGCTGGAACCCAATGGAATCTAAACGTCCGGGAACGGGCATCTCGACCGAACCTTGTATCGATATAGGGCGTTCTGAGAGGCGCGGGCTAGACTCGTGTCGGCCTCGCTCAGTGCACGGCAGGCGCCCGCTGTTCGTACATCCACCCTACGGAGAATACACGATGCGTTTCATCTCGATGATGGGCACGGCTGCCCTCACCATGACGGCGACGACGTTCGCCCAAGTCACGATCACGGAGATCCGTACCGGCAGCGCCAACGCCGAGTACATCGAGTTGAAGGGCACCCCCGGCGCATCGCTCGATGGCTACACCATGGTCATCATCGGCGACGGCACGACGACGGGCACTGCGCCGACGCGCACCGGCGTTGTCGAGTGGCTGTACCGCTTCGCCGCGACTGATGTGATCGGCTCGAACGGGTACCTGGTCCTGCGCAACTCCGGTCAGAACCCGGCGAACGCCACGGACACCTCGGGTGCATTCCCGTTCACCATCGACGCGGGCGCCACCGACCGTCCTTGGGGCTACCAAACGCCGACGGGCAGCGCCGCCGACACGCAGATCGAGTCCCCGGACAACCAGACCTACCTGCTGGTGACCGGCTACACCGGTACCGACACCTTCCAGACCCGCGCGCCGAACGCCGGTTCCGGTGGTCAGGACCTCGACACCAACGATGACGGCGTCCTGGACATCACGCCGTGGACGGCGATCGTCGACAGCGTGGTCATGAAGGAGACCAACGGCAGCACCCCGGGTTCCGGCCAGGACTGGTGGTACGCCAGCACCTTCTGCGGCCCCTACATCTCGCGCCAGGTCGTGACCGCCACCAGCGGCACCACCATCGCGGGCTGGGACTTCCAGACCACCACGAATGCCAACGCAGGCACGGCCGCCGCGGCCGCACCGAACACGCCCAAGGTGTTCAACTCGAACGCCGGCGTGGGAACGATGTACCTCGACGGCACCAACGGCGCGAGCGACTGGGCGCAGGCGACGGAGCTGAACGCGTTCACCGGTACCAACGTCAACGCGACGGGAACGGGCGCCGGCGGCAACGGGCTCGATCCGGCGTTCACCGGGCTCGGGACGTCATCTCTGGCCGTCGTGACGGGCCCCGGAAACACTGCTAACGGCAAGGCGTTGACCATGAAGTTCTCGATGACCTCGGTCACGGGCCTCAACGTGAGCTACGCGACGCGCACCTCGGGCGTGACCACCGGCTTCACGACCCACCAGTGGGCGTGGAGCACCGACGGCAGCTCGTGGACGGACATCGACACCTTCACGCCCTTCACCACCAGCTTCGCGCTCAAGTCGCTGGCTGCGCTGAACGCACTGAACGGTGCCGCCGATGGCTACCTGAAGTGCACCGTGACCGGTGCGGCCGGAACGTCGGGCACCAGCAACAACCGCTTCGACAACGTCCTCCTGCTCTCGAACGCGGTGAGCACGGACACCGTGGTCACCAACTACAGCGGTCCGGTGCACGGCTTCAAGACGTCCTCGGGTGCCTGGGTGATCGGCGTGGCATCGACCACGGCCGGCTTCCAGGACACCCCCGGCGCCGACAACGTCGACCCCGCCACCTACGCCTGCGGCACCGCGGGCGCCGGTGACTGCGCGGCCGCGCACAACAACGCGTTCTGTGCCGACGCCTGCTGCTGCGCGTACGTCTGCAACCTGGACGCGTTCTGCTGCACCGTGCGCTGGGACTCGATCTGCGCCACCGCCGCGGCCGGCTGCGCGGCCAACTGCTCGGGCAACAACTGCCCGGCCGACTTCGACAACGACAACCTCGTGTCGGGTTCGGACCTTGGCCTCCTGCTCGGTGGCTGGGGCGGCGTGGACTTCGACCTCGACGGCGACGGCATCGTCACTGGCGCCGACCTCGGCCAGCTGCTCGGCGCGTGGGGCGCCTGCCCCTGATCGCTCGGGCGCCCGGCGCCCGCACTTGGTGCACGATTGGTGCACGATTGGCGCACGATTGGCGCACGATTGGTGATTTCCCGCGGGCCCGGCCATCTCGGCCGGGCCCGCGGTGTTTCCTAGACTGCCCGCATGCGCGCGGCGCCATGGGATGCGGTCTCGAACCTCGGCGCGGGCATCCATGGTGCCGTCAGCCGCTTCGGCGTGTTCGTGCGCTTCACGGGGGACGCCCTGGGCGCCCTGCTCCGCCACCCGCGGGCATCCCTGAAGTGGAACGCGCTGGGCCCGCTCCTCCTGGAGGTGGGGGCGGCCTCCGTGCCGGTGGTGGCACTCACCGGGCTGCTGGTCGGCCTGATCCTCTCGGTTGAGGGCTATGCGCAGTTCGAGGCCATCGGTGCCGAGCGGCGGATGGGCGGCATCATCAACGCCAACGTCGTGAAGCAGATCGGGCCGGTGCTCGCCGCGGTGATGGTGGCGGGCCGGGTGGGCGGCGCGATCGCCGCGGAGCTCGGCGCGATGCGCATCGCCGACCAGCTCGATGCCATGCGGTCGACGGGGGCGGACCCCGTGGCGCGCCTGGTGCCCGCCCGCGTGGTGGCGTGCGCGGTGATGACGCCGGTGCTGACCGTGTACAGCGACGTGCTCGGCGCGATCGGCGCGTGGGCGGTCCTGACCCAGGTGCACGGGGTGCCGAGCGAGGAGTACTGGCACCACACGTCGATGTTCCTGCTTGCGCTCGACCCCCTCAACGGCCTCCTGAAGGCGGCGTGCTTCGGCACCGCCATCGGCCTGATCGCGTCGTACAAGGGGTTCACCTGCGCACCCGGGCCGCTGGGCGTGGCACGGGCGGCCACGGGGGCGTTCGTGGCGAGCTTCGTGGCCATCGTGGCCATCAACCTCGTGCTGGTGGAGTTCCTCAACGGGGTGACCGTCCTCATCCACGGGGCGCTTCCGCGCGTATTGTGAGGCGATGATCACCGCGGCCGCCGTTGCCCTGCTCGCCATGGCGCCCCCGCCGCCCGGGGGCACCACCGTTGGCACGGGCACGGGAGCACCGCCCGCGACCGGTGCGCCGACAGCGCCCGCCGCAGCGCCGCCGGGGGCGCCACCCGCGGGAATGGGCGCCGGTGCGGGTGCGGGCGCGGGCGCCGGAACGGGCGCCGGCTTCTCGACCATCAGCGGCCGCCCGCCGGAGTACCCGCTCAAGCGAACCGATCCGCGGATCTGGGAGGCCAAGCTCGAGGCAAACCTGTGGGCGCCCGTCCTCCGACGCGGAGACACCGAGACCATCCGGCTGGCGGACATCCGGGTCTGGATGCCGTTCGTCCTCCAGAGCACCTGGAGCGAGGTGGATGCGTCGAGCATCAAGACCGACATCTGGACGCAGGGCACGCGCCATGCGGCGCCCGCGGACCGCACCACCTACCGGCAGGGCCTGGCGCAGGGGCTGGCGGCGGTCGGCATCTCCATCCCGGACGTCAAGGGACAGAGCCTGAAGTGGAACATCCGCTGGCTGGAGCAGTGCTGGGCATCGCAGGTGGACGAAGCCGCGGCCGCGGCCAAGACCTGGCCCGCCGAATGGCCCGCGGAGGTGCAGGAGAGCCTGCAGCCGCAGCCGGGCATCGAGGCCGGCCACGCGGACTTCAAGGCCTTCGTGGACCGCGTGAGCAAGGGCAAGCTGCGGCAGGTCACGCCGTGGGTGGCGGCCAAGGAACTGGTGCGCGCCACCATTCAGGCCTACACGGCCATCGACGTGGACGGCATCCGGCTCGAGAACGGCTTCCCGCGCGGCATCGTCTTCAACGGTGCATGGCAATCGATGCGGAACGGCACCGGCACGTCCCACGACGTTGCGGCCGCGTGCGTGGCGGCGCTGCGCACCGCGGGCATTCCCTCGCGCGTGGTGCTCGGGATGACGGAGGTCCCGGTGTCGAGCGGCGTCACCAAGGCGCGCTTCGTGACATGGATCGAGTTCTATCTTCCCGATGCGGGATGGGTGCCCGTCAACCCGATGGACCTCAAGGGCAGCGTGCGCGGGGGGCTCTCCGTGGAACGCCCGTGGCCGAGCTTCGGCACGTGGGAGGAACTCAACGAGTACCTGCCGGTGTGCTATGGGTTCGTGGCACCCGTGCCGGGGGCCATCAGCATGCCCTACCCGGCCGCGTATGCATGGAGCGCGCGCGGCCAGATCGACCTCTCGCAGGCGAGCGACTCCGTGACGCTGCAGATCCTCGGCCGCGGCCGCGGCAAGCCGTAAATCCGCTCCTGGTTACATTGGCACCAATTGTTTTCTCTGGAGAAACGCCGCATCTCCAGAGGAGGAAATTGGTGCCAAACTAACCAGGAACGGATTTAGTTGGTCACCTTCACGAAGCTCACGATGCGCGGCTGCTCGCCGGGGCGGTCGACCGACGAGCGGTCGACGGTCATCATGTAGCGCGAGTCGTCGACGATGAGCTCGGGGTCGGTGCCGTTCCACTGGCCCGTCAGGCGGTCCTGCTTGATGGTGCGGATGCGCACCCAGACCGTGAACACGTCGCTGCGCACCGTGGCGATGTTGGAGATCCCCTTCAGGAGCTGCGTCTGCTCGATGGCATCACCGGACGTCTGGTCGTGGCGGTACGCCTTGGTCTCGATGTACTTGGTGCTGCCGCCGGTGTTCAGGCCGTCGTTGGTGGGGTCATTGGTCTCGACCACCCCGGGCGTGCCGCGATCGTCGGTGGCCACCACCAGGAGGTGCTTGTCGATGGCGGTCCGGCCCGTCAGCGGGAACACCTGCTGCTGCGTGCCCGGGGTGATGGCCTTGGGGATGCCGTCGACGTACTTCAGCCCAGTCCCGCCCAGCGAACCGAGCGTCGGGTCGACCAGCGCACCCGCGCCCTTGCCCCAGCTGCGGTCGTCCCAGCGGGTGCGGTAGGGATCCATGCCCGCCATGCGGACGCTCCAGCCCACCGCCTGGTTCCAGCTGCTGCCCACCTGCCCCGTGGCGTCGAAGGCATCGTCGATGTTGTTGCGGTTCACGTCCGACGCCTTGCGGAGCATGATGTCCTGCACGTCCGGAACGCCGTTGCCGTTGGCGTCCGCGTTGGGGTTCGGCGTGAACTCGGCGCCGCGCGTGAGGAGCGCCAGCTCACCGAGCGATTCAAATCCGCGCCAGCTGTGCGCGCCGGCCGCCCACTCGCGGTGGTTGGCCGCCACGGGCAGGTCGGTGCCGCGCGAGTAGTAGCTCGGCATGTTGGCGAACAGGTTGTTGTTCAGGTCCGGCGTGACGTTCAGCTTGTTGCGCCAGAGCTCGATGGCCTCGGCGACGCGCACCCGCGGGGCCGTGACGCCGTAGTCGAACTGGATCGACCCCGGGCTGCCGGGACCCGGGTTGCCGCCGGACATGTCATACGGCGCCAGCTGCCAGTACGTGGCATCCCGCACGGTGCGGCGAAGCCCCAGCGGCGTGTTCAGCTGGTACAGGCCGGCAGGCGCGGAATCGGCGGTGCGCACGATCGGGAAGTCGTCGTCGTAGACCAGCCGCGTCATCTGCGGCATGGCGCGGAGCACTTCCACGGGCGCGGTGTTGATGTTGATGAGTCCGGGGGTGAGCTTGCCCTCGAAGTTGCGGGCCAGGCGCGGCCGCCGGTCCTCGGCCGCCGCGCGCTCGAGCACGTCGATGCGTCCGTCGGGCGCCGAGGTGGTGGTCCAGGTGTCGAACGGCTGCGCTCCGCGGTCGTCGCAGACGAACGCGTCGAGCAGGCCGGAACCGCCCACCAGCCGGGTGTTGAAGCCCAGGCCGTTCTGCTGCGGCGGGGCCGTCGCCAGCCCGCCGGGCGGGATGCTCGAAGGCAGCACCTGGATGCCCTGCAGGTAGTTGGGCCTGTTGGTGGCATCCACCACCGTGTCGAACTGCGGCGGCTCCACCAGCAGGTGGTTGAGCTGCGACGGGAAGGACCCGAACGCAGGGATGTTGGTGCTCAGGGTCGGCTTCGGGCTCTTCGGGAAGAGGATGTCCGCGTCGGAATCGACCGGCTGCGCGAGGATCTCCGGGAGCGTCGCGTACGTGCGTCCGGACGTCCCCGGCTGCACCATCGGACCCCACATCGGCAGGTCGAAGATCTCCGCCGCGTGGTCGAAGTCCGCGTCCTTCTGGTACATCCGCAGCGGCGCCACGAAGTTGTCGGGGTCGGTGCCGTTGACGAACTCGGCCCGCGACACGCCCTTCTCGCCGTGGCTCAGCTGCATGCCCGGCGGCAGCGCGTTGAATGCGGTGCCCCACGCCGGGTAGTCGTACCGGCGCGCGTTGCCGCCCTCGGCGATGCGGGTCGGGAAGAACACCGGCTTGCCGCGGCGCGCGTCGCCCCACATGTTGAAGTACGAGGAGATGGGATAGGTGACGTTGCCGCCCGGGGAGATGGCGTCGGGTGCGGTGTCGAGCACTAGCACATGGCCCTGGCGGCCGTTCACGTCCTCGGTGCCGCCCACGAACGTCTCCACGCCGGGCGCGGCGCCCGCTCCGCCGGCCTGGTTCGACGACGCCATGGTGCCGGTGGCGCGCGCGAACACCCAGCGCGGTGCACGCTCGTCGAGCGAGATCACGCCCCTGCCCGGGACGTTGGTGCCGGCGATCCCGTTCTGGGTGTCGAACAGCCACTGACGGCCGCTGCGCGCCCACGAAACGAAGCTGTCCGAACCGCGGATGCGCACGCCGTCGATCGCCAGGCTGCCGCTGCGGCACTGGATGCTCGGCGGCGGCGGCAGCGACCCGCCGCCCGCGTTGATGAAGAGACGGTTGACAAGGTCGGAGAAACGCGCGCCCGCCTGGCCATCGAGGTCAGGGTCAAGCTCGTTCTCCCAGCGGTCCACCACCGTGAACACCGCCTGCCCGCCGCCTGCGGAGAAGATGCCCCGGCGGAGCTCGATGAACGAGTTGGCCGGCGGTGCGCCGCCGACCCCCGCCTGCGGCTTCCATCGGTTGCGGATGTCGCCGCTGACGTCGAGGCCGGGGTAGCCGGCGGCCGCGGTCGCGTCGAAGAGCAGCGTTCCGCCGCGGCGGTTGGCTGCCTCCAGCGAGCCCCACGCGGGAGAGAACAGCGCATTGGCGTCGGGCTCGAACGGCTGCCCGGGCTGGGTGTCGTTGGCGGGGTCAAACTCAGTCACCGGCGCGCGCAGGTCGAGGTAATCAAGCCACGCGTCACGCGGGAACGGGTCGCCGTTCGGGTAGGTGCGCGGCACGCAGAACACGATGGCCGACCGCGGCTCCTCGGGCGTGCACGGCCCAAGTTCCACGTCCGGGCCGTGGATGTTGCCGCTCTTGGTGCCGGCGGGGCCGGGCAGTCCGAAGAAGAACCTCTGCGGCGCGTTGCCCTCGGGGTTGATGCGCAGCTCGAAGTCGGCCAGATTGACCGGCTCGTTGTACGGGTTGGCAACCTGCACCGCGAACACCACCGCGGGCCACGTGGACGGGTCGTTCTCGTCGTAGTCGACGAAGTGCTCGCCGGCGCCGTTGGCGGTGCACGGCGGCAGCGCGAACGGGTCGGTTGCGCTCACCTGGCAGTTGGCCGGGTCCGGGCAACCGGGCGCGGCGATGCCGTCCCCGTCCGGGTCCACCACCGCCGTGATGTCCGCCTGCGAGAGGCGGCGCTTCGGATACACGAACGCCATGAACACTTCCTGGAGGAACGGCTGCTTCTCCACGCCGATGAAGCCCGCGCTGGTCACGCCCGCGGGCAGCGCATCCTGCGGCACCAGCACCGCCTCGGTGGGGCTGCGCGGCTGGTCGAGGTACAGCAGGTTGGTGACGCGGCGCTTGGCATCGCGCCATGCGACGGCGTTGGCGGCCACGCTTGCCGTCATCATCTTGGTGGTGGCAAGGGACTTGTTGACGTCGGCCTGACCGTCGAACGGCCGCCCGAAGTAGTTCTGCCGCGTGTCGTTGTCGATCAGCGCCCGGCGCATCACGCGCTGGATGTCCGCGGTCCACTTTCGGTCGGCCTGCAGTCGCTCGAGCTCGTTCGCGGGGCGGTAGCCGTTGATGGCCGGGTCGAACACGGGCACGTCGTTCGGACGGCGCAGGTCGATCTTGCGGTTGTCCACGAGGAACCGCTTGCGGGCGCGCTCGAAGTCGTTGACGTCGATCCGGCCGTCGCCGTTGGCATCGCGGATGGCGATGCCGAAGCCGTTGTTGGCGCCCGGCTGCACGAAGTTGGCCGCCGGGAACATGATGTTCGGGTGGTACGGGGCCAGGTCGTCGGCAAGGTTGACCACGCCGTCGCCGGTGACGTCGTCCGGCGCACCGTCGCCGTCCACATCGAAGCCGCGGCGGGTGAACGCGGGGCGCGACTGCGTGACGTCGGGCGGCGTGAACAGCTCGTCCGGGACGGCCGCGTTGTGCGTCGAGTGGTTCACCACCGTCCACAGGCGCTGCGGCAGCAGCTCGTTGCGCGCGCCGGAGATGGTGGTCATGAGGCGACGGTGGTCGAGCAGGAGCTCGGCGCCCGAGCGGGCCGCGAAGGTCGCCGCGGGCCCGGTCCACGCCCCGCGCGCGCGCCAGTCCTGCACGCGGACGTCGTCCGGGTCGAAGAACCGCGCGGTCTCCTCGCGGGAACGCGTGGAGCGCATGAACTGGCCGAATACCACGTCGCTGGCAGTGAGCGAGCCGGAACCGTTCAGCGAAGCCTCGAGCCGGCTGATGGTCTGCGGGCTGTTCAGGCCGTTGGCGGAGCGGAGCTCCACCTCGTCGTCGGAGCCGAAGGGCGTGAGCGTGGTGGCGCGCGCCGCCGTCACGGGGTCCACCACCTCGCCGCCGTTGGCCATGGCCTTGAAGTAGTTGAGTCGGTCCGCCGGGCGGGTCAGGACGAAGAGGTCGCCGTAGGTGGGCGACGTGGGCGTGATGCCGTAGTCGGCGCTGGTGTCGAAGAACGGGAGCACCGCGTTCGCATCCGCCGCGCGGCCTTCCGTGATGACGCCGAGCGAGCGGAGGAAGCCGGTGGAGTACGGGTCGGCGGCGGTGGCGCCGGGCAGCGCGACCTGGGTGCGGGAACCCTCCCAGCGCCGGCGGTCCCACCCCACGTCCACGCCCGCGGTGGGCGTGGGAGGGGTCTGCCCGTCGCTCGCCACCGCGTACACCAGCTGCGGTGCGGTGGTCGGCGTGGCCGAATCGGGCCAGAACTTGAAGTTCACCCGGTACTCGGGATCGTTCTCGCGGCTGTTGAAGAAGCCCACGATTGGGTCGCGGAAGCCGGCGTCGCGCCCGGCCGTGACGCTCTCGTCGTACGACTCGCGCCGGGTGGCCAGCGCCACGTCGGCGGGCGTCGCGCCGATGGTGTTGGATCGCTCGAAGCGCGTGGCCGTGTTGACGTTGATCATCGAGCTGTTGTCGATGATGCGCACGGCCACCAGCTGGCGCGTGCCGCGGTCGCTCGATGCCGGCGCGAGGAACCAGAACGAGTCGGTCCAGCCGTCGCCGTCGGCGTCGGCGAAGGTGCGCGAGATCAGGTTGCGAGAGGTGGGCACCACGCCCGCGGCCAGCGGCACCACCTTGAACTCATCGGCCGGGGTGCCGAATGCGCCGAGCTGCAGGAAGTTGGGCAGCGCGAACGCGCGGCGCGCGGGGCCAGCCGGACCGCCGAGCGCGTTGCCCGTTGCATCCACGCCGCGGATGATCTGCTCGTGGGTGCATCGAGCGGTCAGGTTGAGCGTGCCGATCCCCACGTTGAACCACTCGCGCAAGCGCTGCCGCCAGTCGTCGCGGTCGAGCACCAGGAACCCGGTGGCCGGGTCCTTGCCGAGGAGGCGTGCCTCGCGCGGCGCCGCGAACGTGTTCCACTGCTCGTACGGGATGCCGAGTGCCAGTTCGCCGGCCACGGTGCCCGGGGTGCCGGTGAGGACGCCCGGGTCGTTGCCGAGGAAGTCGCTGCCGCCGCCCGCGGGGAACCCCTCGAGCGAGGCGATGTTCCAGGCCACGCGGTAGCCGTTCTCGGCGGTGGCGATCCAGCTCAGGTGCGGCCAGTGGCTGAAGCCCAGGCCCTCGGGGTCGAGGATGGGCGCGCCCTGCGCGTTGAGGAGCAGATTGCTCCACTCCGGGGGGAACGGCAGCGCCACCTGCGTATTTGGCGGGGCCGGTGGCACGGGCACGGCCTGCTGCACCAGCCGCGCGCGCATCGGCTCGGTGCTCGCCAGCCAGCGCGTGTCGCCGAAGCCGGGGTTGCCCACGGGCCAGCCGCCGTCGCCGGGGACGTTGCCGTACCGCGCCGGCGGGTTGGTGAAGGGCGACACGACGTACGGCGCGTAGTTGTAGCCGTCGAGGAACCCGTCCTCGGTCACCACGCCTGGTGTCGCGGGCGGACCGCCGATGGTGCGGTTGTCGAAGAAGTCGAAGTAATCCACGCCGTAGCGGACGGCCAGCGGCTCGGCCGGGAGGCGCGGGTAGTCGCTGCGGGCGAGGTACTCGAGGTTGGATCCGCCGAGGCCCGAGGCCACGTTCGCGGCCACCTGGTCGGCCATGCGCGCGCGGTCGACGCGCTTCACGAAGAGCGCGTCCGCCACCTCCTGGGCGATCTGCGAGGCGATGGCCTCCACGCGGTCGCCGCGCGCCGCCGCCTTCTGCTGCGCCGCCGCCTGCGCCCTGCCCGACTGCGCCCGCACCAGGAACGCCGTGGCGATGATCACCAGCAGCACCAGGATGGCGGTCACCAGGATCAGCGTGTTGCCGCGGGCGTGTCGGCGGGGTTGGCGCATGGCGTTGTTCACGGGGGTGGGTGCCTTGCTCAGTCCTTGCGGCGCTTGGGGATGTCCAGCACGAACTGGAACTCGCGCCCGCGGTCCAGGACCACGCGCGAATCGTGCAGCGTGCAGGTCACGCGGATCTGCGTGGGCCAGGGGGTGTAGTCGTCGCGGATCACGCGGAAGCCGTCCGGCGTCACCGTGTAGGCCTCGTCCTGGTTGAAGCCGAACACCGCGGTGTAGGCCCGCACCGGCACGTTGGTGCCGAAGGGCGCGGTCACCGCGGTGGGCTGGGTGCCGGCGCTGGCGCCGTCGATCCCCTCCACCTGCTGCGCGATGAATCGCATGTGGAAGTTGCTGCGGTCGGCGGGGTTGCCGGCGCGCACCACGTCCGGCATGGACGCGAGGCTCTGCGCGAGGTCCACGCCGAGCTGCTGGAACGACGGGATGCGGAACTGCGGCGAGGTGCCGCCGTCCTGGTACCCGTCGGGGAAGCCGAACCACGGCTGCGACCGCACCGTCGACGCGGGGTCCTCCTGGTTGGCGGGCCACGGGCCGCTGGCGAAGGGCTCGTAGCCGCGCATCACCGAGAGCGCGTTGCCGACGCCCGGGAGCCGAACGTCGAAGTTCGGCGCCGCGCCGATGTCAAGCCGAGCGGCGGCGCCGAGGAGCTGCCCGGACGAATCGGACTGGCGCCCGGTGAGGGGCTCCCACGTCCAGTCCACCTGGAACGAGCTGCAGTTGCTGACCAGCGTGGCCGAGGTCAGCATCTCGCTGCGGCGGTCGGTGTTGGCGACGGACTTCTCCGCGCGCGGCCAGCCCAGGAGGCCGGGGAACGGCGCCGTCACCGGCAGCTGGCCGATGGCCGGCGTGCCGAACGTGCCGCGCATGATGCGGTCGCGCTGCGTCGAGAATGCGTTCACGGTGCCGGCGTCGGCGTTGTTGCCGACCACCACCGTCTGCGTCCCGCCCGGCCACGCGGGAGCGCCGCCGCCCGAGGGCCACGAGACCGGCGCACCGCCGTTGATCGGCACCGACCACGGCGCGGACACCGACGACAGGTAGTTGATGGTCCCGATCTGCACCGGGTTCTGCAGCCGCAGCGTGGGCGAGATCACCCGGCGGATCTTGTCGAGGTCGCTGGCGGCGATGTCCGTCCACCCCGACTGCAGCGTGGGGCTTGGCAGCAGGTTGACGCTCGACGGCACGCGGTTGCGGTTGCGGAGCTCCTGGTAGTACCACGCCGCGTCGGCACCGGGCACGTCGGGCGTTCCCGGCGCGGTGTAGCTGCGGTCGCCGAACACCGACGGCGCCGCCGAGGGCCCGAGCTGCGCGGCGAGCGTCACGTTGGCGGGCTCGGGGTAGTAGATCGCGCGACCGCCGTCGTCGGCGAGGAGCACGGCCTTTCGGGCAAGCACCCACTGCCGGCACTCGGGCTGGTTGGCGGTGACGCGCGGGCCGCCGCTTGCCTGCGTCGAGCCGCTGAAGCGCCACCCGAGGCGGAACTGGGTCGGGTCGAACCAGGTCCAGGGAGTGATGGGCGTCAGGCGGGCATTGCCCGGCGAGGGGCTCACGCCCGTGATGAGCGGACGCGTGAGCGACGCGTTCCACGCATTGGGGTCGTTCGGGTCCGAGGGGATCGGGTTGTTGGGGAGCCCCGGGAACTGCACCCCGTGCCCGTAGTACACGCGCGTGGCGCGCGCCTGCTGGCCGCCGCCCGCGTTCACCAAGTCGCCGGGCCCGGCCCAGCGCGCCGACACCTCGGTGCCGGCGGTGAAGAACACCACCTGGTCGCAGCGGATGATGGCGTCGGAGGCCAGCTGCGGGTTGAGGAGCGGCGCACCCGCACCCGCCACCACCTGGTTGACGTCGTTGCGGACCGCCACGCACTGGATGGCCATGTAGCCGTCGCGGCAGATGGCGTTGAGGTCGCGCCGCAGCTGCTCCTCCACCACGGTGGCCTGCTGAAGCACGTCCGCGGTGGCCTCGCCGGTGGAGGACACCTTGCTCGCGGTGTTGAAGATCTTGCTGGTGGCGATGATCACCGCCAGCAGCACCACCACCGCGACGAGGAGTTCCACGACCGTGAACGCGCGGCGCATCAGAGGTCCCTCACCGTGGCGTAGACCGGAACCAGCTGCGTCCCGTTGGCGTCGATCACCGTGGGCACGAAGTGCAGCGTGCGGACGCCCTGCGGCGCCGGGTCGGTGCCGCCGCCCACCGGTGGACGGAGCTCGTAGTCGTCGAACACCTGCGCGTTCTGCGTACGCGGCACCGGCGCGGCGAATCGCACCCGCAGCGGGTCGGTGCGGTTGCGCCGGCCCTGCACCACTCGGTGCACGTTGCCGTTGTTGTCGATGACCCACTGGCCCGGGTACTGCCACTGCTGGTGCACGCGCGGGATGCGGTCCGCGGGGAAGTCGTCGAGGATGAGCCCCTGGCCCGGGCCGCCCGCGGCGGTGGCCGTGCCGTCCTTGATCAGGCCGGTGGTGAACGGGGTCTGCTGGTTCAGCGCCAGCGTGGCCGGCTGCTGCCAGCCGATGAGCACCTGGTTGCCCGTGGCCGGTCCGCCGGTGGCATCGGAGGTGGCAAGGTTCAGCCCCGAGGACACCACCAGCGTGCGCCGGAACGGCACGGGCGGAAGCTCGGGGGCCGCGCCGTTGGTGACGTCGGCCGGGAACGCCGGGGCCCCGTTGGCCGGCGACGTGTACGCCTTGCGCGCGCCGCCGGAGCCGACCACCCGGTAGACGAAGATCGCCACCTGCACCTTGCCCGACGACCGGCGGAACATGCAGTCCCACGCGTACTGCGGGGCGCTGAAGGCCGTGGCGTTCTCCGGCACCGATGGCCACCAGCGCTCGCGCTGCGTCACGATGATCGGCGGTGCGAAGGCGGTGCGCGCGGTGTTGTACGGCGCACCGTAGAGGGTGACGCCGTTGCCGGTGGCGATGCCCGAGGGGAACTCGCAGAACTCCTGCTGCGCGGAACCCTGGTTCTGCGCAAGCGTGGCGAAGATGTCGATGGCACCCACCTCGTTCAGGCCGG
>Ga0172373_10005958_pt1 | contig 16445 bp, 12 predicted proteins | sample Lak10m_2_FD_114546 | JGI IMG/M metagenome (GOLD analysis project Ga0172373, IMG submission 114546) | Freshwater microbial communities from Kabuno Bay, South-Kivu, Congo - kab_092012_10m | ecosystem: Environmental > Aquatic > Freshwater > Lake | place: Democratic Republic of the Congo...
AGGAAAATCGTGGACTGTAGAGAACCCCAAAGCTAATCTTATTCTTGTTCATGGTGCCGGAGAACATATTGGCAGATATGATCACTGGGCAAAATATTTTAATGGAATAAAGGTAAACGTTATTGGAACTGATCATTATGGTCACGGCAATAGTCCGGGAATCCGTGGTCATTTTTCAGACTATAAGGTATATCTGGATGAAGTTAAAGGATTAATTAGGAAAACTGTAAATGAATCTTCAGATATACCAATTATTTTATATGGGCACAGTCTTGGTGGAAATATTGTGTTAAACTGGATATTGGAAAATGAATTTACGGTTGATTACGTGATTGCATCAGGTCCTTGGATAAGGCTAAAACTGGTGCCTCCAAAATGGAAAATAATACTGATGAATGTTTTAAGTGGAGTGATGCCAGCATTAAGTCAGAAAAATGAACTTGATCCTGATTGGTTGTCAAGAGATAAGACTATCGTAGAAAAATATATACACGATCCTTTGGTTCATAGTAATATTACCCTTTCAGCCGCAAAGTCATTATTCCAAAGGGCAGAAATATTGGATCAATATGCTAATCAAATTAATGATAAAGTATTGTTAATTCATGGTTCAGCTGATAAAATAACAGATCCGGCAGCAAGTGAGGCATTTGCAAAAAGAACAGGCGTCGATTTTTATAGTCCAGATGGATTGTATCATGAGATACATAACGAACCTGAGCAAATAGAAATATTTAATTATATTTGTAATTGGTTAAATAAAAACGGTTTATAAATCAATGCCAAGACGGTTTCCTTTCTATCCACAACTTGAGGCTATGGATTGCGGTTCAGCTTGCCTGCGCATGATTGCCAGGTTTCACGGTAGAAACTATTCGTCAGATTTTTTACGGGAAATATGTAATACGGGAAAAGAGGGTGTTTCATTACTTGATTTAAGTGACGCAGCTGAAATTATTGGCTTTAAAACCCTTGCCGTTGAAGCAGATCTAGCTCAATTACTGGAGGTTATTCCCAAACCTTGTATAATCAATTGGGGGAAAAATCATTTTGTTGTAGTTTATGATCAGGATTACCAAAATGTCTGGATTGCAGATCCAGCAAAAGAAAAATATAAGCTAAAAAATGATGAATTTCTTTTAAACTGGCTTGGCGCTGAAGCAAAACCAGACGAATCAGGTATTGTTTTAATCTGTCAAACTTCTCCTGATTTCTATTCATTCAATGGTAAAGAACCGCGTAAGGGGGAATGGCAGTATGTAATTAATTACTTTTATCAATATAAAGCGCTTGTTTTTCAAATTATTATTGGTTTATTTTTAGGCAGTACCCTACAGCTACTATTTCCATTTTTTATAAAAAGTATCGTTGATATAGGCATTAACAATTATGATTTATCATTTATTTCTCTGGTATTAATTGCTCAGTTAATTTTATTCATAAGTCAAATTTCTGTTGAATTCATACGAAGCTGGAATATTTTGCACGTAGGGAGCAGGGTAAACATTAGTCTGATTTCAGATTTTTTAATAAAGCTGACTAAATTACCTTTTCGATTTTTTGACTCAAAACTAACTGGCGATTTAATCCAGCGTTTTAATGATCACGAAAGAATTCAAAAGTTCTTAAGTTCTACCTCCTTAATTTCTATTTTTTCATTTCTCAATCTGGTCGCTTTTGGTATCGTTTTGCTTTTTTGGAATAAGGCTATTTTTGCCATTTTTATTATTGGATCATTATTGAATATTTCATGGGTACTTGGATTTATGAAATGGCGAAAGGCCCTGGATAAAAAAAGGTTTGAATATGCAAGTGAAAATCAGAATAGTATCAATGAAATGATAATGGGTATGCAGGATATCAAACTTTTTAATGCAGAAAAGTTAAAAAGATGGTCCTGGGAACGAATTCAGGCAAGGTTATTTAAAACAGACACTGAAAATCTAAAACTGGAACAAATCCAAAGAGCAGGCGCTCTTTTTTTTAATGAAACTAAAAATTTATTAATCATTTATCTGGTTGCTCAAGGCGTTCTGGCTACAACCCTCACACTGGGTATGCTGGTGGCCATTCAATATATTATAGGTCAGTTAAATAGTCAGATAAATCAATTAACCGAATTTTTGAAATCTATGCAGGAAGCCAAAATTAGTTTGGAACGAATCGGTGAAATTCATCTGAAGGAAAATGAAAATTTGTCTGATGAAAGTATCAATACTATGCCATCTGATGGAAATCTTTTATTAGAAAATGTAAATTTTAGTTATTTCGGACTGCATAGTTTGCCCAATTTAAAAAATATCAATTTATTAATACCTCAGGGGAAAATAACCGCCATTCTTGGACCCAGTGGCAGCGGCAAAACAACCCTGTTAAAAATACTATTAAGTTTATACTCCCCAACAGATGGTAATATTAAGCTCGGCGGAGTTAATCTTTCTAATATTAATCCAAGATTATGGCGAAATCGCATTGGTGTGGTGATGCAGGATGGATATTTATTTAGCGAAAGTATTGCGAAAAATATTGCTCTTGGTGATGAAATGATAGATCATGAGCAATTACATTTTGCAATAAAAATCGCTAATCTGCAATCGTTTATCGATCATTTACCTCAGGGTTTAAATACGATTATTGGCCCTGAAGGTCAGGGAATCAGTCAGGGACAAAAGCAACGAATTCTAATAGCCAGAGCAGTTTATAAAGATCCGGATTATTTGTTTTTTGATGAAGCGACTTCCTCACTCGATACCTATAATGAAATGCTTATTCTGGAGAATATAAAAACCGCTTTTAAAACTAAAACGATGGTGATTGTTTCCCACAGGTTAAGTACTGTCCTTAAAGCAGATCAGATAGTTGTTATGGAAGATGGTGAAATATTGGAAATGGGTTCACATGAGGAACTTACTTTTGTTCGTGGAGCCTATTATCAATTGGTAAAAAATACACTTGAATTAGGATCGTAAGATGGATAGAGAACCATACATGCATAGAAGAAGTGATGAAATTCAGGAAATTCTGGGTACCCCGCCCGGTTGGATTCTGAGATTTGGAACGGTTCTTTTTTTCCTTGTCATCGTCTTACTCTTTTGGTTAAGCTATTGGATTCAATATCCGGATGTTGTCGAGCATGACATCATAATTTCTTTTAATGATCCTCCTAATAAATTAATTTCACCTAAATCAGGTTACATCGATTTATTTAATAAGACAAATAATCAAGCAGTTAAAAAAGGTCAGCTTCTCGTATCTTTTAAATCAGAAGCAGACTATAAAGATGTTCTTTCTTTATATGATGAATTGTCAAATATAAAAAATATAGATGCCAACAATTTAATATCTCTTCGAATAAATGAAAATTATAGCGTAGGGGAGCTTCAAAATGATTTGTTGCAATTCATTGAGATGCAAAAGCAATATAAGCAATTTATTTCTGGTGATGTGTCAGCTCAAAATAAAAAAGATATTCAGAAACAGATAACTGCATTGGAAAATGGTATCCAATATTCCATAAATGTAAGAGAAAATCTGGCAACCCAAATTGAAAATACCCTGATTCAGTTGAAAAATGAGGAAGCTATGGTTAGAATGGATAGATTATCTCAAGCTGAACTAAATAAAACCAGAGATAAGTATATCGCTCTTGTTTCAAATATTAATACAACTGAAGCAGAAATTAAAGATAAACAATTTAAAATCAATAATTTAAAATCAGAAATGACAGCTATTAAACTTGGAGGGGAGAAGGGTAGGGACCTATCTGTTTTACAACTTAAAGATTCATTTATATTACTTAAGTCTAAAATAACCCAGTGGGTATTTGCCAATTTAATTATTTCACCTTCAAATGGAGTACTACAAATTACAAATAATGCATTAAAACCTGGTCAATATGTAAATAAAGATGAACCAATGTTTATTGTTATTCCTGTACAGTCAAAAAAAATGAAGGGAATTATGAATATTCCTTTTAAAAAAAGTGGGAAAATAGAAGTTAACCAGCAAGTATTGGTTAAACTAAAAAGCTATCCATCATCAAATTATGGTATTTTAAAAGGACGAGTTGCATCTATATCAAAAGTTGGATTAGAATTGAATAATGAATTGGTCTCCCAGGTAATGGTAAATTTTCAGGATGAATTAGTTACAACCACTGGATATAAGATTTCTACGGAACATGAATTATCAGGATCTGCAAGAATAATTACTAAACAAAAAAGATTTATACAAAGACTTTTTTAGATATACCTTTTCGCTTTTCTACTTAACATAATGTAAATTATCTGAACTAAATACTGCAAAATTATATCCCTCAATTAATCAGCTGAGGGATATAAAAGCATTCCTGATTAACTTTCTATCGTAGCATTAATATTCTCGGTCAATTCCTTGGAAATGGCATTTTTTGTAACTCTGATATATACTTTTGGGGAAACCTCCAATGTGACAATGCTGTCCTCAATTTTAGATATTCGCCCAAGTATGCCACTGCTTGTTACCACATCTTTATTCTTGTCAAGGCTGTCCTGGAATAATTTCTGTTCCTTTTGACGTTTAGCTTGTGGTCGTATCATTAATAACCAGAAAACCAAAAACATAGAAACAATAAAAATAAGGTTTATCCATGATGATGAACCTGTTGCATTTGCTTGTAATAAAAAAAACATGGCGGTATAATTTATAAGTTAGTTTTTTGGATTTACATATCCTTCCAGATATACTACTGTTTCTGATGGAAATGTATTGGCAATAACTGTTATTGCTTTCCTTTGTTCCTTTATCTTTCCTTCTGTATTAAAAACAACTTCAATAACACCTCCCCCACCCGGTTTTATCATTTCTTTTGGCCATGTGGGTACGGTACATCCACAGGTACTGAATGCTTCCAGTATATAAAGTGGATGTTTACTATTGTTGGTAAAAGTAAAAGTTTTTTTCACTAATTCTCCCTCTTTAACCTGACCAAATACAATTTTATTTTCTTTAAATATTAATTTAGCAACGTTTGACGTATCTAAACCACTTTCACCTAGCGGATTTCTTATAAGTTCTGAAGGTTTGAGTGATCGTTCTATTCTTATTTCTTCTACCTTTTTACCTCCTCCCCCATTCTTTTCCATACCTGTACATCCATGTAAAAGAAAAAGAAACATGATTATTTTATTCATTTCCATCTTTTAATACGTAAAAATACAGATTTTTATAATCTTTGACTTCAAATTCTGAATATGCTTCATAAATATGCTTTGGGAATTATTGGAAATGGTTCCTGGCTGGCATTAATCAATGACCATGGAAATGTTTCCTGGCTTTGCTGGCCACAATTTGACAGTAGTTTTCTTTTTGGAAATCTTCTTGACAATAAAAAAGGAGGTGATTTCCACATATTGCCTGATTCAGAAATTATCTCATCAAGTCAAACTTATTTACCTGACACAAATATTCTTCAAACACAAATAAATACCAAGAATGGTTCCTACACAGTGACCGATTTTGCCCCTATTTACAAGGAAAATGAATCCTTAATCAGGCCTCATGTTTTTATAAGAAAAATATCCCCATTATCAGGGAACCTTAGTTTAAAAGTTACCTGTGAACCTACTTTTAATTATGGAGCGCATAAATTTAAAGCTGTTACAGAAGATGATGTAAAGATTTTTACTTTTGATCAGGAGTCAAAATTTCTATATGGATCAAATTATATGCTAAATGACAGCCTTTTTTTTCCTCTAAACAATGCTCTGTTTCTAATTTTCTCAGATAAAAAATTAATTATAGAAGATATTGATGCATTTGGAGAAGATATGCTATCCAAAACATCAGCCTATTGGAATAACTGGGTTCATCATTTAAGTCTGCCAACTGAATATCGGACAGAAATTATTCGCTCAGCGCTGACGCTAAATTTACATGTTTTTACCTCCGGCGCTACTATTGCCGCTGCTACTACCTCTTTACCAGAATTTTTAGGTTCAGGCAGAAACTGGGATTATCGGTTTTGCTGGATGAGAGACAGTTTCTACACTCTTTTAGCTTTTGATAAGTTAAATGACAAAAAGGTTCTATTAAATTATGTAACGTATATATCCCTTATCGATGAAAAATTTATGGGAAGATGGCCACCATTACATTCCATTTCTTTAGACAGGGATCCTCATGAATTAGCATTGGATTTACAAGGATATTTAAATCAAAAACCCGTAAGAATTGGTAATCAAGCATTTGAGCATATTCAAAATGATATTTATGGGCAGGTTATTTCTTCCCTCCTACCCTATTTCACCGATGAATCTATTTCAATACCAATGCGCAGAAAATATTTACCACTCATTCATAAAATGGTAAATATGATAGAAAGTACGATGGATGAGCCAGATAATGGTTTATGGGAGTTTCGGGGTTTAAAGCAATTCCATTGTTACACTTATTTGTTTCACTGGGTAGGAAGTAAATCGGCAGTAAAAATAGCATCTTTATTAGATGATTCCTTATTATTGGAAAAGGCAACTCAGAATCTGAATAAGGCTGTAACAAAAATAGAATGTTGTTACGATGAAGCAACAGGTTTATATTATCAAGCTATAGGAAATCGAAATCTGGACGCTAGTTTATTACAACTCATTACCCTGGGTTACCTTGAACCTGAAAATTCGAAAGCAAAAAATTTGTTAGATGCGGTAGAAAATGCTTTATCAGCAAATAATGGTTTATTTTTCAGGTATTTACATGAAGATGATTTCGGCAAGCCAGATACAACATTTTTAATCTGTGCTTTTTGGTATGTGGAGGCATTGGCCCTACTTGGATATAAGGAAAAAGCAATGTCTAATCTTGATAAGGTTTTGAAATGTAGTAATCATTTAAATTTATTTAGTGAGGATGTACATGCTGGAAGTGGCAGCCAATGGGGTAATTTTCCGCAAACTTACTCGCATGCTGGTTTAATCCATGCAGTTTATGCTATTGAAAACCCCAAAATGATTCCTTTTTACGAATGAAAAATATTTATTTAATAGGATTTATGGGGTCAGGCAAAAGCTACACTGGAAAATTAATGGCTGATTTTTTCAATCTGCCATATTTAGACCTGGATCAGTTTATTGAAGAATCGTGTCATCTGCCAATCCCTGAAATTTTCAACAAATACGGGGAAGCTGGATTTAGAGAATTGGAATCTTTATACCTGAGAAAAACATTAGATTTTAAAAATACCATCATATCATGTGGCGGAGGAACGCCGTGTTTCAATGAAAATATGTCGTGGATAAAGCAATATGGTATGTCGATTTATCTTAAAGCCACTCCAACCTTATTATATAAAAGGCTTAATAAACAAAAAGCGGGAAGACCATTAATCAGTAAAATGAGTGATAGTGATCTTAAAAACTTTATAGCGCGTAAGGTTGAGGAAAGAGAATATTATTATAACCAGGCAGATTATGTTTCATTACAACTCAAAAATGAAGATTTATCTCCCGAATTGAAGGATTATATTTCAACTTGTTTACAAAGATACCGGTCCTAAAATAATCCTTGGTCCTAACCAGGTTTCTTCGAATCTCCCAATCACTATTTCTAATCGGAATTTTTCTAAAATATAATCCAGTGCATATCCTATTTCCAAAAAAGGAGCCTTATTTTCTGTTACAGCTAGGTTAAAAAATAGGTTCTCCATAATATTGAATTTTTTTATAAAATTTAATTTGCTCAATAAAAAATCAGTGGTCTGTACCTGTAAATGAATTCTATGGAAATAATTCTTTGTGCTGAAATTATAATAATCTAATAATCTGTAAGTCGTAACTACAGGATGACTTACTTTTAATGTTCTTCCCGTTGGAAAATGATAAAAATCGTTGAAATGGATAAATTCCTGATTAAGAAATTTTCCTGAAATATAATTGAAGTCAATGCTTACTTTCTCCTTAAAATTAAATGATTTAGATATTGCCATTTCCAGATAATCAAAATTTGACTCGCTTTTTAAAAAATCAGCAATTCCCTTTTTATAGGTGAGGGAAAATAAAGGGGTGTAAGTAAAGGATATTGAATTGGTGAACGATTTATCCCTTAAAGAATAAGACCACAACGGATTATTCGGACTGAATTTCAACCGCTGGAAAATTTGATTTTCCGAATAGTTTCTTTGTGCAAAGGTTGATGTTGCCGTAATATTAAATGGTGAAAAGGTTTGCTTAAAAGCAAATTTTAAATATTTCTTTTCAATATATAAAAGAGGATTCTTGCCTTCCAACAGATTAATGATGGAAAAAATCTGTTCGTTCTTAATAAAAGGATGATTAACCTGGGTTAAAAAATTACCACCTGATAAACGTATCTGGGTTGAGTTCTTTTCATTTTTATATATAAAGGATGAAACTTCCGCTTCTGCATAAAATATCTTTCGATTGAAGGCGTATCTTGGCTTGAAATATAACTCAAATGGTTTTCGTGGATTAAAAGTAGTTTTCAGTCCGGTTTGTATCAGGTAACCATCTATGGGATTAAATAGCGGTATGTTATACACCGGCTCCATTAGAAGGCACCAATTATTATTCATTCTCCAGATCAGCGTATCAAAAAAAACATCCGGAAACGAATCTTTATCTCCTGATGTAATTTTTTTTTCGCTGTAAGCTTTTAAAATATTTAAATTAAATGAAAGCGTTGCAAATACAATAAACAACCTTCCATATAACATAAAACAACCAATTAAATAGCCTGATGGTTAAAAGGTTGAATCACCATTTCAGAAACCACAGCACTTCTGGGTTGCTGACAAAGAAACCAGATAGTTTTTCCAGCTTCCTTTACAGCAATCATTTTATCCCTTTGAACTTTTAAATCAATATGGTCCCAGAAGGGAGAGTCCACGCCACCCATATAAACATTGGTAATTCTGATTTCGGTTCTTTTTAGTTCTTCTCTTAATGATTTCAGCATTCCGTTTAGCCCATATTTAGAGGCTGCATAAGCTGAGGCACCTGCCATAGGGGTTTTTCCCAGAACTCCTGGAATATTAATAATAAGTCCCTTTTTCTGTTCTTTCATTCCAGGTAAAACAGCCTGGATTAAATTAAAAACCCCTATCAGATTAATTTCAAGGGAATCCCTGATATCTTGTTGCGTTAGCATTTCAAAAGGTTTAATAATACCAATTCCAGCTGCATTAATTAAGATATCAATTGATCCAGACTGATCCTGGACTGTAGTCACCATACGTTGAATATCTGCAGCATTTTTCAAATCAACGATAAAGCGGTTGGAGACAGGAATACCTATTGTTTCTGAAAGTTGGTCCAGTTTAGCAGAATCTCTGCTGGTAAGAAACACCCTTGCACCTGAAAGATGTAATAATCTAGCTGTTTCCGATCCAATTCCTCCGGTACCGCCAATGAGGAGTACCGTTTTATTTAACAGTGGTTCCAATTAAATTTTTGTTTGAATTGATTGATAAAAAGATTGTTTAACCTGTTCTTTTTTAAAATCACCCCCAAAATCTGTAGTAACGGTTGTGCACCCCTGATGTTCAATACCTCTGGCCTGAACACAAAAATGAACAGCCTCAATATAAACAGCAACACTGTCAGTTTCCAGTACTTGCCTCAGTGTTTCAGCAATCTGTCTGGTTAAGCGTTCCTGAACCTGAGGTCTTCGGCTGTAATAATCTACAATTCTGTTTAATTTGGATAAACCAATTACTTTATCCCCAGGTTTATATGCGATATGAGCTTTTCCAATAATGGGTAAGAAGTGATGTTCGCAAAAAGACTGAACGGTTATATTTTTTTCAATCAATAATTCTTTATATCCAAATTTATTCTCAAAAAGAGATATATCTGGCATATTTTTAGGATTAAGTCCGTTAAAAATTTCTTTAACAAACATCTTGGCTACCCGGCCGGGAGTTCCTTTCAAAGAATCATCAGACAAATCCATGCCTAATGTTTCCATAATTTCCTTGAAATGATGTTGAATTTTTACAATTTTCTCAGCATCAGATTTATTTAAATATTCGGTGTTTACCGGTGTTTCTATCGTCGTTGTCTGGTGTGAGTCACCTAATTCATCCAACCAGCTTCCGTTATCTATGTAAGCGTGACTTTTACCATTTTTAAAAAGTGGTTCATTCAAATTTTTCAAATCCTGATCAATCATTTTTGGACTTTTGTTAATTGATAAAGATACAAAACGTAACCTTTTCTGAAAGGTTCACAATGTATTTATAGTAAACTAAAATTTTTGATTTAGAGTCCTTATATTTGCGCCATTTATAAGTTAGTAAAAAATTTCAAAAACAAGAAAATGAAATACGATTTAATTGTTATTGGAACAGGCCCTGGTGGGTATGTTGCTGCAATAAGAGCTGCTCAACTTGGAATGAATGTAGCGGTGGTAGAACGGGAAAACCTTGGAGGCATCTGTTTAAACTGGGGTTGTATTCCAACTAAAGCCTTATTGAAAAGTGCACAGGTATTTGAATATATGCAGCATGCAGCAGATTATGGCATACAACTCGGGGAAGCTAAAGCCGATTTTTCTGCCATGGTCAAAAGAAGCAGAAGCGTCGCGGATGGAATGAGTAAAGGCATTCAATTTCTTTTGAAAAAAAATAAAATTACCGTTATTTCCGGAAATGGCAGTCTGATGTCATCCAACACGGTTAATGTTACCGACAAGGATGGAAAAGTTACAAACTATGAAGCTAAGCATATCATTTTAGCAACGGGAGGTCGAGCCAAGGCTTTACCTAATGTACCAATAGATGGTGAGAAAGTAATTGAATACAGAAAAGCTATGACCTTACCAGTCCAACCCAAAAGAATGGTAGTTATTGGCGGTGGGGCTATTGGCGTTGAGTTTGCCTATTTTTATCATACCATCGGAACAGAGGTTACCCTTGTGGAGTTTTTGGAGCAGGGTATGTTACCCAGAGAAGATGCTGAGGTTTCAAAGGAAATAACCAAAATTTACAGCAAGAAGGGAATAAAAGTACTGGGAAATACTTCCGTAGAATCTGTTGATACTAAAGGCAAAGAAGTGATTGTCAAAGTTAAGGACAGAAAGACCGGGAATATTTCAGAAATTGTGTGCGATATTGTTTTATCTGCAGCTGGTGTTACCCCAAATACAGAAAATTTAGGATTAGAAAAAGTTGGGGTTAAGGTTGAAAGAGGTTTAGTTAAAGTAGATGCGTATTACAGGACTAATATACCCGGAATTTATGCCATTGGAGATATTATTGAAGGACCTGCATTGGCACATGTTGCCAGTGCTGAAGGTATCACCTGTGTTGAAAAAATAGCTGGGCATCATCCTGAAGCCATTGACTACAAGAATATTCCCTCATGTACATATTGTATTCCAGAAGTTGCCTCTGTTGGTTTAACAGAAGAATCTGCAAAAGAAGCTGGATATACATTAAAAATTGGTAAATTTCCATTTTCAGCATCTGGGAAAGCATCAGCAGCTGGTGATAAAAGCGGATTCGTCAAACTTATTTTTGATGAAAAATATGGTGAACTTTTAGGAGCTCATTTAGTGGGCCAGAATGTAACTGAAATGATTGCTGAGATTGTTTCCATCAGAAAACTGGAAACAACCGGCCATGAAATAATTAAAACGGTTCATCCGCATCCAACCATGAGTGAAGCCATTATGGAAGCAGCTGCGGCAGCTTATGGCGAGGTTATACATTTGTAACCACAGAATTTAGTTCTTTTATTTAAAGAAACGCTTTGATTAGGGTCAAAGCGTTTCTTTTTTTGGTGAAAATTCCTTAGTATTGATAGTAAATATTTGCTAATTGTTAAATCATTTCAATTTATGAATGAATTAAGCTTATTGGATTGGGTTATTTTCATAGCCTACGGGGTTTTAATAATGTCAATTGGATTATGGGTTTCAAGGGACAAGCAGGGACATGAAAAGAATTCTGAAGACTACTTTCTGGCTGGAAAATCACTTCCTTGGTGGGCTATTGGAGCCAGTCTGATAGCCGCTAATATTTCAGCTGAACAATTTATAGGTATGTCTGGATCAGGTTTTGCCATAGGTCTTGCCATTGCATCTTATGAATGGATGGCTGCTTTAACGCTTTTAATAGTTGGTAAATATTTTCTGCCTGTTTTTATTGAAAAAGGTTTATATACAATTCCTGAATTTATAGAAAAGCGTTTTAGTACCCAGCTAAAAACTATCCTGGCTTTATTCTGGCTCGCCTTATTTGTTTTTGTAAATTTAACAGCCGTTTTATTTCTGGGAGCAAAGGCCTTAGACACTATCATGGGAAATGGGGATGGATCTTTATTTATGATTAGCATCATTGGTTTAGGTTTATTTGCTGCAGCCTATTCTCTGTGGGGCGGACTTTCAGCAGTTGCCTGGACAGATGTGGTACAAGTTGTACTACTTATAATTGGTGGTATGGTAACGTCTATTATAGGTTTACAACAATTAACTCCTGATGGAGGAATATTGGATGGTTTAAATCATCTGGTAACCGTTGCACCAGAAAAATTCTCCATGATTATTTCTAAAGGAGAAATCATAACGCCTGACGGGAAAGATGCATGGTGGGATTTACCTGGAATAGCTGTTTTAGTTGGCGGAATGTGGGTAGCTAATTTATATTACTGGGGATTCAATCAATATATTATTCAACGTACCTTTGCAGCTAAATCATTGAAGGAAGCTCAAAAAGGGATTGCCTTTGCAGCTTTTCTGAAAATGATACTGCCCTTTATTGTTGTTCTGCCAGGCATCATTGCTTTTGTTTTAAATGCAAGCCCTGAGGGTGTATTAATTACTGATATGCTGGATCCCTCATTCAAAAGACCTGATGGTTCCATAATAAATGATAATGCTGCCCCATGGTTGATTCAAAAATTTGTTCCTGCGGGAATGAAAGGCCTTGTTCTCGCTGCCCTGGCAGCAGCTATTGTCTCTTCTTTGGCTTCTATGCTAAACTCTACAGCTACTATTTTTACCATGGATATCTATAAGCCAATACTAAATAAGAAGGCTTCAGAAAAACAAATGGTATCAGTAGGCAGGCTTTCAGCGGCTATTGCACTGATTATTGCTATTTTAATAGCACCTATGTTAGGCAATCTGGGTCAGGCTTTTCAATTTATTCAGGAATATACAGGTATTGTAAGTCCTGGTATTCTGGCGGTATTTGTAACTGGTTTATTCTGGAAGAAAACCAGGAATAAATCTGCTATCATTGGCGTAATTGCCTCTATTCCCATTGCTATGTTTTTTAAAGTAGGACCTAACGGATGGTCGGATGCTCCTATTTTTGTAGTGTTACCATTCATGCATCAAATGATGATTACTTGTTTGTCTTCCATGGCAGTTATAGTTATTTCCAGTGAAATAGAAGGTAAAGGCCAGGCTGATGAAAAGCAGATTTTATTGAAACCTGGCATTTTTAAAACATCGGAATCATTTAATATTAGTTCAGCTATCATTTTATTGATACTGGCATTTATTTATACAATTTTCTGGTAAAATAATTTTAATGACGATATGGAGATAATGGCAATCTATTTTCTCCATATCATCAATACCAGCTATATGCGATAGAAGCTTCTAAAGAACTTCCCAGTTGAAATATCGCTTTACCAAATGGAACATCGTAAGCTATGGAAATTTTAATCTGATTATCAAATAAGCCTATTGTTTTTCCTGCCAGAAATCCGACTTCAAAATGAGATGTGGCATTACTTGAAACACCGGCTCCAAACCAAAAGGTTTGATTATGCTGGTATCTAATATTCCCGTCTATAACAGGAAGTTGTCCAGGTAAATATCGCACCCATGAGGATAGATCCAATATTGCCGTTTCATCACCTAATCCAAAAAAATCGAATGGAATATAAACACCTCCAACGGCATAAATATGTCTGAACCTCTTTATTGAAAAAATTTCTTTGCCCGTGTTCACTGACTTGAATGTTGCGGTCAGATTCATAAACTGGGGAAATGAAAGACCCAGATAATATTTATTCTCATTTCTGTAAAAAATCCCAATATTCAAATCAGGTAAATAGGTTGAGGTGGGAATAATGTCTGGTTCTGCTATTGGAAAGTCTGCTCCATTTATTTTTGAATAATAATTTACGGCACCTGCCGAAACACCAAAACTTAAAAATCGCTCCTCTCTCCTGCTTAATCTGAGTTTATATGCATATTGCAAATAAGCCCCGTTATTTCCCAATAATCCAATTTTATCTGAAATTAATTGAAGTCCAAAGGTACTGTTTAAATTATCATTTATCCATTCAGCATTCAAAACATTGGTATTTGGTGCATCTTTTACACCTAATCCGATGCCAAGATATTGAAACCGGGAACTTGCTGATACAGTAAAAGGATACGCTGCAAGTATACTATTATTTGAGACGGATGCTGGATTAATAAGATTCCAGTGATCTCTATATAAGGTAAAAGGTGTTAATTGCTGCCCGTAAAGGGTTATTCCCTTTGACAATAAACAAATAAAAAATAGGCTTAGATACCCTTTTGATGACTGATTTATCATAGTAATTATTCCATCAAATAAATGATTCCATTTTGTACTACCTTTTCATTATTTTCGATTTCTCCAATTAAAGAAAAGTAATAGGCTCCGGCAGGTAATTTAAGTTGATTTTGACTTAATCCATTCCAGTTTCCAACAATTTCTCCTTTTTGTAATTGCAAAAATTCTTCTTTGTGAACAACTTTTCCCCATCTGTCCAGAATACTTAGTCTTGCACTGTACATAGGCCTGGCTGCTTCAAATTTCCAGACTGGATTATTGAAATTTGGTCTTAGTCCAATCGATGGATAAATCAAAGTTCTTGGGTTAAAGGTAACATTAAAGATTACCTCCGCCTGATCGCAGTTGTTTGAACAATTACCGGTGGTATCCGTATTACAAACCTCATAAACAAATACAAAAGACTGATCTTCCGAAATATTTGGATCCCGGGAATAAGTGAAATATCCATCTTTATTGACCACCAGATTTCCAGAAGATGGCTTAGAGATTAAATTAACTTTTAAAAAACCCGGAGGAATATCACCTAATTCATCGTTTTCGAGGAAATCAAATAATGCGGTATTTTTTGTATCATCTAAATTTACCGTATCATTTTTCAAGGTTGGTTTTGGAACATAATAAACTAAAAGTGAATCAGTTACAATACAATTTCTGGTGATAACAGTCCAGAGAAAGTCATTCCTTCCCGGAACGAGCTTTCTAACTATCGTATTTTCCTCCTTAGGATTACTAATAATGGCCGAACTTCCTGTCAACCACCTTCCACTGGCATTATCAGGCATATTGGCATTAATTAATACCGAATCTTTACCACACACTATTTTATCAGGCTCAGTAAAAATTTCATTTATTTCTTTGGAAAAATGAATGGCAATAGGCCCAAATACATTTGATGCACACTTATCACTGTTTATACGGATAAAATAATTGCCAATATCCTTGTTATCAAAGGAAGGAATAGTCAGGTATGGCGTTAAGGTATTAACAAATCCTTTAGGTGTCTGCCAGTGATACATAAATCCATTTTCCTGCTTGTTTGTCTGTAGCGTTACACTACTGCCTGGACACACTAATGTATCAGAAACAGCGATTTTTATGGGTGTTTCAGGTGTAGCTTGCAATTTAACAGGTGTTCCCTGGGAAATAGAAAGGCAAGGATCATTTAGGTCTAAGGAACCATTTGATAATTTTTTACCTACTACAGCGGAGAGAAAATAGCTTTCTCCAACTATCATACCAGGCACATATTTAACAATTCCAGCAGTATCCACACTTAAAATTTGATTTCCCAGGTTTAATCCGGGACTATTGTGTAAAATGAACCAGCGTCCATCATTAAGACCTAATTTCTGATTGCTCGGATCATATTTAGCATTTCTTATCTCATTTTTACAAATTGTGACAGGATTAATATCCATAACCCCAGCTTTACCATCACAATTACAAACCAGTTGTTGGGATAATTCACCAAAACAATGATTACTATCAATAGCTGCAGCCATATATTTTCCTGCATAAGCATTTTCCAGCATTAACCCTTTTTGTCCATTAGACCAGGTAACTTCTGTTGGTGAAGTACCTTTAACCTGGAGTATGATTTTTCCATTTGGAAGATTACAGGAAGGCTGGTTTAAGGAGGAAATATATAATTCAGGCGGTTTAATTGGATTAACTTTAATATTTTTTTTACTTAAACAACCATTGGCATCTGTAACCGAAAAGGAATATAAACCACTTTTCACCATAATTCCCGGACTGGTTTCATTGGTATTCCATTTATAGCTGTAGGGCTTTTTACCTAAGGTCACCAGCGGATTTAAAGATTTTTCTTCATTTTCACATACAAATAACTCATTGAGTACTTGAATATCAGGACTTTTCAATAAGGTTA
>Ga0172373_10005959_pt1 | contig 16436 bp, 13 predicted proteins | sample Lak10m_2_FD_114546 | JGI IMG/M metagenome (GOLD analysis project Ga0172373, IMG submission 114546) | Freshwater microbial communities from Kabuno Bay, South-Kivu, Congo - kab_092012_10m | ecosystem: Environmental > Aquatic > Freshwater > Lake | place: Democratic Republic of the Congo...
ATGGCCAGAGCCCCGATTTGGAGACATCCAAGAACCGAGCAACATCCCCATTAGGCTGAACAGCATGCCAATCAACTGGGGCTGCACAGGCTCCTCAACGCCAGTTATCTCAAGAACAATCCAGGTCGTCAGGCCGAGCGTAATTGCCAACCCAGCCCCGAGGTTACTCGCCTTTTTCCAAAATAATCCCGCAGCGAGCGGAACGAAAGCACCTGCGAGGGTGATGCGATAGGCATTTTCGACCATGGTGTGAATATTGGAGTCGGTTGCAATCGCATAGTAGGTCACAACAACTGTGAAAACGACAACCGTCACTCGGGTTGCCCACAAGAATTGACCATCGGTCATTCGTGGGGCAAAGCCTTTTAATACGTTTTCCGTGAATGTTACGGAAGGCGCAAGCAAGGTACCTGAGGCGGTGCTCATAATTACAGAAATTAGCGCACCAAAGAACACGACCTGCATGAGAAATGGCATGTGATTCAGAATCAGTGTGGGCAGGATCATCTGCGAGTCATCGGCTAGAAATTTCTTCACCATCATGGGGTCAATGATATTGGCCGTGTAGGCAAGAAAAAGAGGAACTGCCGCGAAGAAGAAATAGGCAACTCCTCCTAACGTCGTGCCCCAGACGGCCACGGTCTCATTTTTTGATGCATTCACCCGTTGGAATACATCCTGTTGTGGAATTGACCCAAGTGCCATTGTAAGAAGTGCCGCAATCCAGCCCAACATATCAACCAGATCCAAGGTGGGTAAGAAATCAAACTTACCCTCGGCGCTCGCCTTTGCGATCACGTTTGCAACCCCACCGGCTTGTTCAGCAGCATTCGTGGCGACGAGTAGCAAGCCAATTACGATCACAATCATCTGTACAAACGTCGTGAGTGCGACAGACCACATGCCGCCAAACAAGGTATAAATCAATACGACTGCTGCGCCGATCAGCATCCCCTGTGGGGTCGAAATTAGATCGTTCGATAGAACGTTAAAAGTGAGGCCTAAAGCCGTGATCTGAGCCGAAACCCAGCCCAGGTAGGAGACGATGATGCAGATGGACAGAAGCAGTTCGGTCTGTCGGTTGTACCGAATCCGAAAATAGTCGCCCAGAGTTATGAGGTTCATCCGATAAAGGGGCCGTGCAAAGATGAGCCCAAAGATTACGAGGCAGATTGAAGCGCCAAGTGGGTCCGAAATTAGCCCTCTAAAGCCCTCTTCAAGAAAAGTTGCGGAGATACCGAGCACCGTCTCCGCTCCAAACCATGTTGCAAAGACCATTGCCAGAACAAAGGCCATCGGAAGGTTACGCCCTGCGGTAATGTAATCCTTGGCGTTATGCACCTTTGTTGCCGCATAAAGACCAATACCGACCGAAACGGCAAGATATGCAATGACTAGCCAGAGCAGCATCGGGGGCTCCTTTCGCAATCCACAATGAACCTAGGTTAAGGGTTGGTGTGTTGCCGCCTAGTCGTGTGCGGCACCACCTCACAATTATAGGAGGGGACCGCCCAGGAAATAGCCCATCATCGCTAGTAACGCGAGTAAAAGACCGATTAGAACCCAGAGAACCTGTCGGATCAGTTGCTGGGAGCGCGCGAGTGCCTGGATCTGCGCCTCCAGTCTGGGCTGCTGATCATAGGCTGCATTGGTCAGCGCTTGATGAAGCAGTCTCGGGATCTGTGGCAGGGTCTGAGACCAGCGCTCGGCCTCCTTCTGGATGGATGCACGCAAGGCTCTGAATCCAATCTGTTCTTGCATCCAGCGCTCTAAAAATGGCTTCGCCGTCTTCCAGAGATCAAGGTCGGGATCGAGTTGTCGACCCAGGCCTTCAATGTTGAGCAGGGTCTTTTGCAGCAGGGTGAGTTGCGGCTGAATCACGACATTAAAACGTCGTGATGCCTGAAATAGCCTGACCAGAACCTGGCCCAACGAAATCTCTTTGAGTGGTCGATCGAAAAATGGCTCACAGACTCCCCGGATTGCTGTCTCTAGCGCATCGACTCGGGTATCGGCGGGAACCCAGCCGGACTCAACATGGAGTTCGGCAACCCGACGGTAGTCTCGACGGAAAAAGGCGAGGAAGTTCTGGGCTAAATAATTTTTGTCGAAATCAGACAGGGTGCCGACAATGCCAAAATCAAGCGCGATATACCTGCCAAAGTGGGGGCCTCGATCTGATACTAGAATATTGCCCGGGTGCATATCGGCATGAAAATAACCGTCTCGGAATACCTGTGTAAAGAAGATTTCAACGCCATCGCGAGAGAGCTGCTTCAGATCAATTCCAGCAGCCTCAAGCCGATCGAATCGATTAATCGGGATCCCATAGATACGCTCCATCACGATAACGTCGGTTCTGCAGTAGTCCCAGATCATTTCAGGAATCTTTAGCAGGTCTGAGTCTTCGAAATTTCGTCTCAGCTGACTCGCATTGGCCGCCTCGCGGATGAGGTCTAGCTCGTCATGCAGGTAGCCATCAAATTCCTCAACGTTCTCGACAGGCTTTAGGCGACGACCGTCGGATGAAAACCGTGCGACAAATCCTGCAATCAATCGAAGTAAGCCAAGATCTTGCTCGATAATCTTCAGCATTCCGGGGCGCAGCACTTTGATTGCCACCTCTCGGCCGTCAATTAGCCTTCCAAGGTGAACCTGTGCAATCGAAGCGCTGGCAACAGGCGTTTTATCAAATTCAGAGAAAATCTCTTCAATACGTTGGCCGAGGGAGCTCTCAATGGTTGCGACTGCAAGGGCACTATCAAATGGCGGAACCTGATCTTGCAATTTTGCTAATTCGTCTGCAATGTCTTCGGGGAGCATATCTCGACGAGTTGATAAGACCTGCCCAAACTTTACAAAAATTGGGCCAAGATGTTCCAGGGCTAGCCGAATGCGGACACCGCGTGGGGCCCGCATAGGCCGACCCAATCGGGATACTGCGATGATTCCATTCAGCAGGCGCGAGTCGAAGGTCTTTGCGGCACCATCGAGAGCAAGCTGATCAAGACCAAACCGTAGGATTGTCCGCAGGATGGTGAGGAGACGAAAAAAAGAACGCATAGAAATGACGTAGGTAGAGTGCGCTAGGCCTTCGAGCCGCTTGGAAAAAACATGGGCGTGCTATGGCGCTTTCGGGCCATCAGGCGCAAAGACGAGAGTGTGCTCTGTCTTGCCTGGGAATTCAAAATCAAATGCCCGGTCACCGTTTGGGTCGACTTGATGGGTTGGGCAGAGATCTCGAAAGGGATAGAGCTTAGAATCGAGCAGGTGTGAGGGCACAACATTACCCAGCGCCTGGAACATCGATTCAATGCGGCCGGGAAACTTTCTCTCCCAGTCATTGAGCATCTGTTTGACCTGTTGGCGCTGGAGGTTCTCCTGAGATCCGCAGAGGTCACAAGGAATAATTGGGAAGCCCTGAATATCTGACCAACGGGTAAGATCTTTTTCCTCACAGTACGCCAGCGGACGAATGACTATATGTCGTCCATCATCTGAGACGAGCTTGGGCGGCATAGACTTGAGCTTTCCACCGAAAAAGAGATTTAAAAAAAGTGTCTGAAGGATGTCATCACGATGGTGACCCAGCGCGATTTTTGTAACTTTCAGTTCAGAGGCGACCCGATAGAGCACACCACGTCTTAGCCGTGAACACAGCGAGCACATGGTTTTACCCTCCGGGATTACACGTTTGACGATTGAATAGGTGTCTTGGTCCTCGATGTGAAACGCAACCCCGCGGGAGCGGAGGTAATTCGGTAGCGTATCCTTTGGAAATCCGGGGTGACCTTGATCGAGGTTGACAGCAATCACATCAAAATCGATCGGTGCGCGTTCCCGCAGACTGAGCAGAATATCAAGCATCGCGTAGCTGTCTTTCCCGCCCGACATACAGACCATTAGACGATCACCCTCCTCGATCATATTGAAATCGATAATGGCCTGACCGGTTAGCCGATGTAATCGCTTGGAGAGCTTGTTGACCTCAAATGCGGATTTGTCGTGAGATCCCATAGACTTGATAGGCGTTGAGTGATCAGGGTGCCGGCTGAATCGGGGAGCCCGCCCAGCGGAAAACCTCGATGCCAACGGTCTTGCAATCTGGATAGACATCCGGTTTTTGCGTTTCTACACGAACGGCTCGAATACCGGGTTGGGAGAGGCAGGCCGCGCAGATCTCATCAATCAATGTTTCTTGTAAATTAAAGTGACGTGATTGCGTCAATGCTGCAATCGTATTACGTACAAAGTCATAATCGACGACATCTTTCACGTCATCATGTTCTGATGTACTCGACTGAATCGGAACAAATAAATCGATGCTTACTAGAATTCTCTGACGTGCCGCCTTCTCAAAATCATGGAATCCGATTGAGGCCTCAAACGACAATTCACGCAAAAAGATTCTTCGGCAGTCTGACAAGAGTGGTGCGTTTAGGGTGGGATTTTGCATAAGGTCAGGTCGCAAGCTAGCGTTGTCGAATCGCCATCATGACATCTCGGGATTGCGCCATTAGGTGTTGGCCGCCGTCGACCAACAACATGGTGCCGGTGACGGCCCTCGCCTGGGCCAGCCAGACCACTGCATCGGCAATTTCTTGCGGCCGGCTTGAGGCACCGAGCGGTGTCATCGCATGAGTTGCCTGAAACTCGTCGCTGGTCTGGTCTGCTGAGGGCAGGGTAATACCGGGCGCTACGCCGACGACCCTTAGCACGGGCGCGAATGCCATAGCCGAGAGGGTTGTCGCGCTCTGTAGAGCAGATTTCGATAAGGTGTAGGAGAAAAAATCAGGATTCTGATTCTCAAGTTTCTGATCGAGTAGATGAATGACAACGCCTAGCGGATCTGCGCCCGCTTGATATTTCGGCGTCAGAAACTGAAAAAGCTTCTGAGTCAGTAGGGTGGGCGCGATCAGGTTCGCCTCGTAGTGCTGACGCAGCAGGTCGGCGGTGCAACTCTCTGGACGATCAAAAGAGAACATTGAGGCGTTATTGACCACGCTGGAAAGATTGGGAAAGTGCTGTGATGCGGACTCAAACAGCTGAGCGACCGCCTCGGAATTTCCGAGATCGGCGCTGATTGCAATCGCCTCTTGACCCAATGCCTCGATCTCGGCCACGAGCGCCAAGGCGGGCCCACGGGATTGCCGATAGTGAACGGCAATATCCCAGCCTGCGCGCGCCATTGCCAGTCCAATTACCCTCCCCAGTCGGGCGGCACCCCCCGTAATCAGGCATGCCTTTGGAGTGGGCGAGAGCGTTGGCATATGGTGAGGGGTTGCGGGAGTTAGATTTTTAGACACGGCCCACAGTGTAGCTTTGATACCCTGCCAGACTATGCAAAGACTGAGCGTAAAAATCCGCAACGAGGTCCGGCAATCAGGAGGCTGGGTTGGTTTTGACACTTTTATGCAGCTGGCCCTCTATGCCCCCGGCCTTGGCTATTACTGCGGGGGCGGCCAGCCTTTTGGGAAGTCCGGCTCGCTAGACCCTGCCGATTCTGGGGACTTTCTAACCGCGCCAATGCTGGGGTCCTGGCTCGCTGAGGCAATCTGGCGTTGGGCTCGTCCACTGGCTAACGGGCGAGACCCGTTTCGGATACGGGAGTTTGGTGGTGGCCGGGGGGACATGGCGGCTGCTGTGCTGAGTTGCGCAGAACGCGATCGCATCAACTGTCAGCTTCAGGAGATTGAACTCAGCGCCGACTTACAGGCAATGCAACGACAGATGACCGGCAGCTCTGAGGCGGTGCGTTGGAGTCAGACCCTCTCCACTGGGTTTTCAGGGCTGGTGATTGCAAATGAGGTGCTTGATGCAATGCCTGTTAAGTGCTTTGAGTGGGTCGATGCAAAGACTGTGGTTGAGTGGGGCGTTGAAATTGATTTCGACGACGACTCTAACGGGCAAGAGTTCCGGTGGGCGCCGCGGCCTGCATCCGATCGGCTCTCCATGGTCGTGCAGCAACGGCAGCGTAATGCAGCAGCACTTGGTCTTCATTGGGATAGTGGCTATCGAGGGGAATACAACCCCTGGAGCGCGGCATGGCTCAACAGCCTTTCAGAATCGATCGACCATGGCGCGGTTTTGTTAATTGATTATGGCTTTATGCGCCCTGAGCTCGATCACCCCGGAAGAACGAATGGGTCCTTGTGTGCCCATCATCGTCATCGGCGCATTGATGACCCCAATGAGTTACTTAAGCGTATCGGTGAGCAGGATCTTACCGCCTATGTTGATTTTTCACAGCTCTGTAGCGAGGCGCAGGGGGCCGGTTTTCAGGTCAACGGTCTTGTGACTCAGGCACGATTTCTCATGAATACGGGCATTCTGGAGTCTGCTCTGAGTATCCTTGATCAGTCCACCAACGTCATCCGCCGCACGCAACAGCAACAGGCCCTGCATCAACTCCTATCAGAGCCAGAGATGGGCGAACGTTTTAAAGTGCTGTTGCTGACCAAAAATCTTGACTCGGCTCTGTGCCAGACCCTAATCGAGAATGGGTTTCAAGAGGGTAATCGTCTATGAAAATAATGGAGACTGTCGCAGGTGTTCAATCCGTGCGAGCCGAACCTCCTCTGCGATACTCTTGGCGCGCTTTGCGCTGTCATCTGCTGGCGCTCTGTTTTCTTGCGCCCTCCAGGCCTCCGCTGCAGCCCCCGCCGCAAGACCTGCCGGTTCGCCAAGGACCCACTTTGCGAGGCTCTGAAGTATGTTCGCATGGTCTTTATTGACATAGCTTGCAATTACGAAACACTCAAGTAGTAACTCAAAACGCTTAGGCTTACGTAAGATATCGGTTGCAGCAAGCCAATCAAAAACTAACTCCGGTGAAGCAACCGTGATGTGGTCAATCGCACCAATTAATGAGTCTAAGCCTCGAAAACTCTGGCACAAGAGCTCTGCAAGCTCCTGATGAGATTTTGGAGCCTTAAATAAATTTGGCTCAAAGCAGTCACAGCCAGTGTTGTGAATCAGTAGCGCGTAGCGGCCCTCAGCCGGAAGATTTTCTGCGGCAGCGCTATCGAGGTGTCTAGAAGTTTCCTCCTGAACAATACCCGCCCCTTTCGTGATTGCGGCCCAGACACCCGTATCCTCCAAGACGCGAATCATGCGCGAGGGCCTTTTCGCCTCAAGCCCCTTGCTGATTTCCTGCCAGATACGCTCCGCGACTAACGCATCGGCCTCGCCGCAGACCACCATTGACTGACAGAGCATTTGCGTCTGATCTGAAATTAGAAAATCAGGCCACCTCGCCGCAAATCGGGCTAGCCGCAGAAGTCGAACGGGGTCTTCCTGAAACGCCAGGCTCACATGCCGAAAAGTTTTCGCATGAAGGTCATCAACGCCGCGAAAGGGATCAATGAGCTGGCCGCTCTCGTCGAGTGCGATGGCATTTATTGTCAGGTCTCGGCGCGAGAGATCGTCCTCTAGGGTGACGCTTGGGTCAACATTAAACGTGAACCCCTTATAGCCCTTGCCTTTTTTTCTTTCAGTTCTTGCAAGCGCATATTCCTCGTGGGTAGAGGGGTGAAGAAACACGGGGAAGTCTTTCCCAACCGGGATGAATCCTGCATCCACCATATCCTCGATTCGGGCGCCGACAACCACAAAATCACGATCGCCCGAGGGCTCCTCGAGAATGCAGTCGCGAATCGCGCCACCCACGCAGTAGAGTTTGACTGAGGACGGGAGTTTTCTGCAGGCGGTATCGCGGACCGGAATGAGCGCCGCGAAATCCGGATTATGTCTTTGCACGGCGATGCGATAGCCGCTGCCGGGGCGACTCACCACCGAGGGTTGTGGGAATCACGGCATGAATCGATGCGGGGTTTGGTAGTCCGAGATCTGATGACATTGGCGCACTACCAATATTGGGCACACTGGCAGAGGCGAGGTTATCGCGCGATAAGAGCGGCTTGCCTGGCAGGTTCTCCATGATCCAGGCCTGCATCCAGGCAACCCCATCGGGAAGTGGAACGATGGGCCTTGGGCAGCCCGCATAGGCGCCCGCCCAATGAACGAGTTCATAGAGGGTGAGCACATCGGGCCCAACACATTCGTAATTTTTTCCGTTGGTCGAGGGATTCTCAAGGCAGTTAGCGATTGCATTAGCCAGATCAGTCACGTGAATCGGCTGAAAACGCGCATGCGGAGTAGCTAGGGGAACGATCGGCATGAATCGCTGGAGCCGAGCGAAGAGATTCATAAATTGATCATCGGCCCCGAACACGACCGAAGGCCGCAGGATCGTGACCTCAATGTTCTGATTGGCCCGCAAGGCGGCCTCACCAGCGGCCTTCGAGCGCAGGTACATTGAGGGTGCCTGGTCTGCCGCCCCCAGAGCACTGATGTGTATGAGTCGGCGAATTTTTCGTCGATTCATACAGCGCGCGATTCGGGCGGGAAGCTTGACGTGGGCGGCGTCAAAATCGGCCCCCCAAGGCTTACCCGGTTTGCTGTGCAGTACCCCAACAAGGTTAACCACAGCATTTGCGTTCTCAAATGCGGCGTAGAGATCTGCCTCGTCATGCGGATTGGCCTGCACAATTTCAATTTTCGGCAAGAGCCATAAATTTTTTGCCTGCTCGCGATTGCGCGTAATCACGCGCACGGATTGGCCACGGGAGATAAGAATCGAGGCGAGCGAGCGGCCGATAAAGCCAGAGCCGCCAACTAGAACAACATCTGCAGGTAGTAAAGCCATAAAATACTCCGAGGTCGCAAACTAGTCGGGAAGGACCTCCCCAAGCATCTGCCTGAGCGAGGGTACGACGCCGCCATTATGAACTGCATGATAAAGAACTGCATTGGCAAGTACACGCTTGACGTAGTCTCGAGTTTCGGAAAATGGAATTGATTCGGCAAAGGCCGCACCATCAATCCTTTGGGGTAAGGCAGCCCGCCAACCGATCGCCCGTGATGGGCCCGCATTATAGGCGGCTGAGGCGAGGAGGGCAGAGCCTCCGAAGCGCTCATGTAATTGACGCATATAGCTTGTTCCCAGCTTCACATTAAGATCTACGTCGGTGAGACGAAGGCCCGTCACATTCTTCATGCCACTATTCTTCGCAAGCATCTTTCCTGTTGCTGGCATGATTTGCATCAGACCCGAAGCACCGACTGAGGATTTGATATCAGGAATGAATCGTGATTCTTGCCGAATCAGTCCAAGAACCCACCATGGGTCAATTGAATTTTCTTTTGCAGCGGACAGTACGGTTTCTTTAAAGGGCACCGGAAAGCGTAGCGAGAAGTCGTGCTCTTGCCGGGTGCGATCAGCGGCTGCAATCATTCGATCATAGAAACCCGCTGACCGCGCATGCAGCGCTGCCTGAATCAGCTCGGTGTCTGAACGGTCCCGCATTGCGGCTGACCACTCCATCACGGCCTCGCCTCGCAGTCCCGCTTTTACCAAGGCATAGCTTCGGGCCAGACCTTGATCTCTGTCGAGTCGTTGCCGGTCTGCAGCAGTCAGCGTCACCGCAGTCGGCGTTGGGATTTTTATTGTTGACCCTAGGCTCTCTCGGGCGAGCATCCCATAAAAGCCAAAATCGTCTCGCAGGTTGATGAGAATTGCTTCGGCTGCCGCCTTGCTCTGGGTCTCACGCAGCCCGATTGCTTTCCAATATTGCCATGTAGGCTCGACCTGATCGATCTCACGCATCACGGCGATGATCTCAAGTAGCCGAGCCCATTCGTAACGACGAATCGCCTCGCGGGCTGCAACCTGCTGTGCAAAAGAGGGCTGTTGCGCAAGGCTTGCCCAGCCCTCAAGCATCATGGCCCATGATTCGTTGTGACTACGTTGCCAGAGTGCTGCGCCCACAGCGAAGGCGGCGTAGTGAGTCTGATCCGGTGTTAGCGATTTGCGATGATTTTTATAGCTTTGTAGCGATGACAGACTATTGACGCGAGCAGTTTTTAGAATCTCGCCAAGCAATGCCTCTGACTTAAGGGGATCTGGTCCGCGACTATGACTATCTTGTGCCTTGGCCTGGCTTCGCAACACTTCGATATAGCGATTATGGCTAGAGTCACTGCCGACCTGCGCAGCCCAACGGGTGCGCTGCCTTAGGTAGGCGAGACTAACTTGTTCATCTTTCGCGAGTTGGTCGACCAGTCCAATACAGGCATCACCCGCTTCCTGCCCAATGGCCAGAGATGCAAACTGGCCCTTCTCAAACGGATTATCAACGGGCAGCATGCCGAGTTTGGCCTTTGCGCAGGCGATCTGAGGCCCACTGAGGGTATCTGGAAGTATTGACAATGCCTTGGAAGCGTCTTCCCAGAGGTTCTTGGCAATCAAGGCGTTGACCCAATCGCGTTGAGCATTCTCCTTTAGAGGGTGTTTGGAGTGACGCCCAATAAAACCTTCTACATGGGCCTTCATCGCTTTGGGATCGATGCCCGGCATGCCGAGCAGGAGCTTAAGGCGCCAGTAATCGGGCCAGGCCGCAAGTAGATGGCCCTGGGTTCGGGCCATTAGCCGCTCAAGCTCCGGGAGCCGGCCTTTTTGAAAGGCTTCTCTGGCGGACACAATCAGGGCGTTTGAATCCTTCTGACCCTCGGTTTTTTTATGGTCCTTGTGCTCGGCTTGCTTTTTCTGCTCAGCGGAGGGTCTGTTACTTTTCGTGCTAGCGTGAAGTGCTGATGCACTCGCCAGCAGCATGACCGCTAGACAGAGCCCGCTGAGGCCGCCCTGCAGAGAACTCAAACGGGTACAGAGCGATTGCATGTCAGGTGATCGAATCAATAAAGGGGTTCCCCTAGCAGGATTGGGCTGTTGAATCTGGCGCACAAGGATTAAATTTACTCTGAAATGTCGCAAATCTCATCGATCCCAAAAGATCCCCTTCGAAAGCAACTGTTGAGTCGTCGGGAGAAAATGACTGGCCCGGCCCGTCTTGCTGCCGAGAAGAAAATCTCAGACACCTTATCAGCCCAAGCGGTTCTGCAGGGCTGGATGCGTGTTGCAGTTTTTTTGCCTTGGCGAGGCGAGCCCGATTTAATGGCAACCTGGCGTGCCTGGCACGCCCGAGGGATTCGGCTTGCTCTGCCGGTTGTGGTCTCGCGCGACCAACCTCTTGTAATGCAGACCTGGCGGCCGGGAGCGCCGTTAATTCGCGATGCAATGGGTCTATCTGTGCCGGCGACTGCGGATTTGTTAACCTGCGACACCTGGGTGATTCCTTGTGTGGGCATTGATTCAGCGGGCGGGCGACTCGGCGCAGGTAAGGGTTTCTATGACCGAACTATTGCAACAACGTCAACGCCATGGCCCCGATTGGTGGGCGTATGTTTTGCCCATGGCTTACAGCGCACAACCTTTGCAGAGCCCCATGACCTTCATCTCAATGCGTGCGTCACCGAGCAGGGCTGGCAGACGTTTTAACACGCTGGTTTAAATCCCGAGGGATATCTAAAGGCTCAGATCGTTGACGATTGCGAGCGTCGGTTCGGCCCGATTCATGGTGTAGAAATGTAGCCCGGGAGCGCCCCCCGCAATTAACTGGTCGCAGAGATCGGTCACTACCTCTTGTCCAAACGCCTGTATCGAGGCGATATCATCGCCATAGCTCGCGAGTCGTTGACGAATCCAGCGCGGAATCTCGGTTCCGCAGGCGTCAGAAAAGCGAGCAAGCTGCGAGAAATTAGTAATGGGCATGATGCCCGCAACGATGGGCGCCTTCACCCCGAGTGCAGAGGCGTCATCAACGAATCTGAAGTAGGCGTCTGAATTAAAAAAATATTGCGTAATCGCGCTGTTCGCGCCCGCAGACATCTTTTCTGAAAAAAATCTGAGGTCTTCTTCTGCGGTCTTGGCCTGGGGGTGGATCTCAGGATAGGCAGCCACCTCAACGCTAAACGATTGGTCATATCGTTTACGAATGAAGCGCACCAGATCAATGGCATGCTGGAACTCTCCGCCTTGACCATAGCCTGAGGGCAGATCGCCCCGAAGGGCCACAAGCCGTCTAACACCGAGGGACTGGTAGAGACCCAGAAGCTCTTCGATCTGGGCTGTGGTCGCTCCAACGCAGGAGATATGAGGGGCCACCTGAGAAAAGACGGGCATTAGCTGACGCACCGTATCGAGTGACCCTTCCCGTGTTGAGCCGCCGGCACCGTAGGTCACTGAAACATACTCAGGGTTGATCTTCCGGAGTCGGTTTGCAGTGACCAATAACTTCTCGCTCGCCTCGGGAGTCTTTGGTGGGAAGAACTCAAGGCTAAGACTGATGCGTGAACTCATCTCGCGTAAAGCGCCGTCGGTTTAGTAGCGATAGGTATCGGGCTTATAGGGGCCTTCGATCGGCACTCCGATATAACGGGCCTGATCATCACTTAACTCAGTAAGCTGTGCGCCGAGTTTTGTGAGCTGAAGCCGAGCCACTTTCTCATCGAGATGCTTGGGAAGAACATAGACCTTACCGCTCTCGTAGAAATCTTTATGGGAGAAAAGCTCAATCTGTGCGATGACCTGATTTGCAAATGATGAGCTCATGACATAGCTCGGGTGGCCCGTGCCGCAGCCGAGATTTACGAGGCGACCCTTAGCGAGAAGGATGATCCGCTTACCATCTGGAAAAATCACATGGTCAACCTGGGGCTTAATCTCTTCCCATTTGCATGCAGACAGAGAGGCGACATCAATCTCATTATCAAAGTGACCGATGTTGCAGACAATTGACTGGTCTTTCATTGCCGACATATGGTTAAAGTCGATGACATTCTTGTTTCCTGTGGCGGTAACAAAAATGTCTGCCTTGTCTGCCGCGTAATCCATGGTGACGACTCGGTACCCTTCCATGGCAGCCTGGAGAGCGCAGATCGGATCGACTTCGGTAATCCAGACCTGTGCTGAGAGCGCACGAAGTGCCTGTGCAGAGCCCTTGCCGACATCACCGTAACCGGCCACAACGGCGACCTTACCCGCAATCATGACGTCGGTGGCCCGCTTGATTGCATCGACAAGAGACTCACGGCAGCCATAGAGATTATCGAACTTGCTTTTGGTCACCGAGTCGTTGACGTTAATCGCACGGAAGGCGAGGCTTCCCTTGGCAGACATTTCTTTGAGACGATGAACACCCGTGGTGGTTTCCTCGGTCACGCCAATCACAGCTTTAAGATTGCGCTCATAAAAGCCAGGATCTTTCTGGAGTTGCCGCTTGATCGAGTTGAAAAGACAGACCTCTTCTTCGCTCTTGGGGTTCGAAAGGACTGAGGGATCTTTTGCCGCATCGGTTCCCAGGTGCAGCAACAGCGTGGCATCGCCGCCGTCATCAAGAATCATATTCGAGGGTTTTGCATCGGGCCACTCAAAAATTCGGTGGGTGTAGTCCCAGTACTCTTCAAGTGTCTCGCCCTTGTAGGCATAGACGGCAATCCCTGATGCTGCGATGGCTGCAGCGGCATGATCCTGGGTTGAATAGATATTGCAGGAGGCCCATCGCACCTCTGCGCCGAGATCAACCAGGGTCTCAATTAAGACCGCAGTCTGAATCGTCATATGGAGAGAGCCCGTAATCCGCGCACCCGACAATGGTTTTCGAGAGGCGTACTCTTGTCGGATTGCCATCAGACCCGGCATCTCGGTCTCAGCGATACGAATTTCTTTGCGGCCCCAATCGGCCAAAGAGAGATCGGCCACCTTGTAATCAGGTTGGCCATTTGCGGTTACAGGTTTTAAAACAGCGCTCATCTCGCGCTCCTTTCGTGGGGAAGGGTTCGCGAGCGCCGTTGCAACAGTGAGCCACCTAAGCCTGGGAAGAGACTCTTCTCGCAGCGCCCCTCAAGTGGAAGCGGAAGTCTAATTCAATCAACGGATTTATAAAAGTGCCGGGGCTCAAACCCCGGACACTTCTAAAGGCCCGCAGCCGCTCGCAACGCGGCAGCGCGATCGGTCTTTTCCCAGGTGAACTCGGGCAGTTCGCGACCAAAGTGGCCATAAGACGCGGTTTTCTCATAAATGGGACGCAACAAATCCAACATCTGAATAATCCCCTTGGGGCGAAGATCAAAGACATCTTGAACCGCTTTTGCGATCTTCTCGTCGGACACCACGCCGGTGCCCTCTGTGGTGACCATGACTGAGGTCGGCCGCGCAACGCCAATGGCATAGCTAACTTGAATGAGCGCCTTCTTGGCGAGCCCTGCTGCCACAATGTTTTTTGCCACATAGCGGCCGGCATAGGCGGCAGAGCGGTCGACCTTGGAGGGATCTTTACCCGAAAAAGCCCCACCGCCGTGGAGGGCAGACCCGCCATAGGTGTCGACAATGATTTTGCGCCCGGTGAGGCCACAGTCACCCTGGGGCCCACCGATGACAAATCGGCCGGTTGGGTTAACGAGGTAGTTGATGTCGCCTTTCACCAAGGCCTTAGGCAGCACGGGTTTAATGATCTCTTCAATCACGGCTTCTCTCAGGGTCTCAAGCGAGATGTCAGGCGAATGTTGTGTAGATAAGACAACGGTGTCGATGCGATCGGGCTTACCGTCGATATAGCGCAGAGTGATCTGGCTTTTTGCGTCTGGCCGAAGCCACGGCAGACGGCCGTCTCGGCGCAACATCGATTGCCGCTCAACGAGGCGATGCGAATAATAGATCGGCGCAGGCATTAAGACGTCTGTCTCATCGCAGGCATAGCCGAACATCAGACCCTGATCGCCCGCCCCCTGCTCAAGGTCGTTGTCGAAGGCTTTATTGACACCCTGTGCGATGTCGGGGCTCTGTTTATCGTAGGCAACCAAGACGGCACAGCCTTTGTAGTCGATGCCAAACTCGGTGTTGTCATAACCAATGCGTTTAAGGGTGTTTCGGGCGATCTGAATGTAATCCACATTTGCAAGGGTCGTAATTTCACCGGCTAGAACCACTAAGCCGGTGTTACACAGGGTTTCCGCACCCACGCGGGAGCGAGGATCCTGCGTGATGAGGGCATCAAGAATCGCGTCGGATATCTGATCCGACACTTTATCGGGGTGGCCTTCAGAAACGGATTCGGACGTAAATAGAAAATCTTTTGACAAAGCAGCCTCCTAATAGCGAATAAGCAAGACGACAGGCATCGTCAGACTCATCACAGACTGCGGGGGCTAGAGCGGCTGAAACCTTTTGGGCAGGACATCTGCGAAAGGCAAACGCTTTAGCGGAATTTGTCGGACACCACGTAAACTTCTGTTGTGTCATCGCCCCGCAAGTTGTGAATTAAATCGGCGATTGAAAGAACTATAAATCAGATGATCGTGCTCTTCAAATTCTTTGCGCGACTGCCGCTCTGGCTGGTACGCGCCCTCGGGCTGGGCCTTGGCTGGCTCATTTGGCTCACCTCGGGGCGCTATCGGCGTCTGATGAAGGAGAACTGGCGGGTTGCGATCGACAGCGGGCGTCTGGGAATCCCTCAGCGAAAGGATGGCCCGCCCTTTCGGGCAGCGATCGGCCATGCGGGTCTGATCGCGACGGAGTTGCCCCGCATCTGGTGTGATTCTCTGACTGCGAGCCAGATCACAATCTCAGGCCTCGAACTCCTCAAGGCGATGGCCAAGGCAGGCAAGGGGGTTATTTTGCTGACACCCCATCTTGGCGCCTTCGAACTCTCCGCCCGGGTAATTGCGAGGCATGTGCCAATCACGGTTCTCTATCGACCAGCGCGTCAGCCTCAGTTTCGCAGGCTTATGGAGGCGCTGAGGCCCACGAAGAATCTAATGACCGCGCCTGCGAATGCGTCTGGCGTGCGTCAGTTGTTACGAACCTTACGCGCGGGCGGCGTGATCGGCATGCTGCCCGATCAGGTGCCGAGTGGCGGCGAGGGGGTCTGGGCGGATTTTTTTGGTCGCCCGGCCTACACCATGACCCTGCCGATACGGCTCGCCCAGGCGACCGGCGCACCGATTGTCTGGGTGCTCGCGATTCGAACCCAAGCCGGCTGGCATTTGGAGTTCGCGCAGTGGCGCACCGATCAGGAATTTGTTGGCGCACCTCTTCAGCAGGTAGTCGCGGCGATGAATCTGGGGCTTGAGCAACAGATTGCCCGAGCCCCCGAGCAGTATCTCTGGGCCTACAACCGCTATAAGGTTCCAAGGGGCCATACACTGCCAGAGAGCCATACATGACGGGCACCCTCACCTGGCTTGGTCTCTGGCTATGCCGTCTGCTCGCCTTTGGCCCAAGATGGTTGTTGCGAGCAGTCGCCACACTGGTGGGGGCGCTGGCCTTTCATTTCGCAATCCGTAGGCGAGCCATTGCACTGACCAACCTAGCGCTCTGCTTTCCCGATTGGCCGCAACACGAGCGCACCCGGATTGCGAGGCAGCATTTTTATTTTTATGCACGCGCGTTTCTCGAGCGATTTGAGATCTGGTTTGGTTCTCCCCAACGACTGCGTGAGCGGGTTGTGGTTGAGGGAATGGAGAACTTTCTTGCCCACCAA
>Ga0172373_10005960_pt1 | contig 16427 bp, 15 predicted proteins | sample Lak10m_2_FD_114546 | JGI IMG/M metagenome (GOLD analysis project Ga0172373, IMG submission 114546) | Freshwater microbial communities from Kabuno Bay, South-Kivu, Congo - kab_092012_10m | ecosystem: Environmental > Aquatic > Freshwater > Lake | place: Democratic Republic of the Congo...
CACAGGGAATTTTTGTAAATTTTAAAAATACAGTAGATGCTTTTCATCCAAAACTACCGTTTGGTATTGCGCAAATTGGTAAAGCTTTCAGAAACGAAATTACGCCTAGAGATTTTTTATTTAGACAAAGAGAGTTTGAGCAAATGGAAATAGAATATTTCATTCGCGAAGAAGATTGGGAAAAATATTTTGAATATTGGAAAGGCGAAATACTTGATTGGATGGAAGAAGTTGGAATTGATATGAGTAAAATACATGATGTAGAAATTGCAAAAGAAGATTTAGCACACTATTCAAAAAGAACAACTGATTTTGAATTTGAATATCCATTTGGTCAAAAAGAACTTTTTGGATTGGCTTATAGAACAAATTTTGATTTAACAAGTCATAATCTTGATTATGTAGACGAAGAAAATGGTGGCAAAATGGTTCCACATGTTATTGAGCCAACTTTTGGTGTTGATCGTGCTGTATTAACACTTATGCTTTCAGCTTACACTGAAGATGAAAAAGACGGAGAAATTAGATCTTATCTTAAATTTAAGCCATCAGTAGCACCAGTTATTTGTGCAGTTTCACCGTTACTCAAAAATAAACCTGAATTAGTAGAATATGCGAATGAAAAAGTTTTTGCTCCGTTGAAAATAGAATTTGGAAGAATTATTTGGGATGATAATGGGAATATTGGAAAAAGATATCGTAGGCAAGATGAAATTGGCACACCGTTTTGTATCGTAATTGATTTTGATACTTTAGAAGATGATACTGTTACTATTCGTGATCGTGATACAGGAAATCAAGAAAGAGTAAAAGTTGCAGATTTAAAAAATTATATAAAAGAAAAATTAAATTAAAATAAAATTATGAAACAAATTAATTTAGAATCAAATAAAGAAAAAGAAAATTCACAAGAGATTACAGAGAGCATTTCTCTTTTAGGAGATTTTATAGAATCAAAGTTAATTCCTGAAGATGCTGGATTAGATTTAATTTCAAAAATAAAAAATAATGAACTAAATTTAGATCAGCTTTCTAAAGAAGTTATTCTTTTAGTAGAAAAAAGATTAAAAGCACTAGAAAAATTAAAAGATGACCCTTCTCTTTCAAAAGAGGCAGCCGCGGAAATAGATTTTTTACATAGAACTATTAAACCATTTTTTAAAAATGAAGATAAAATAAATTAGGACTATTTTATGAAATTTACAAAGAAAGTTTTACAAAATGGTTTGCGAGTAATAACTGTGCCAATGAAAGACAATCCAACTGTCACAGTTTTGGTATTAGTTGAAGCTGGTTCAAAATATGAAAATAAAAAAATAAATGGAATTTCACATTTTTTAGAACATATGTGTTTTAAAGGAACTAGTAAAAGGCCAAAAGCAATTGATATTTCAAAAGAGTTAGATTCTATTGGTTCACAATATAATGCTTTTACAGCACAAGAATATACGGGTTATTATGCAAAAAGTGATGCAAAACATTTTAAGAAAATTTTTGATGTTGTTTCTGATATTTATTTGAATTCTACTTTTCCTGAAATAGAAATGCAAAAAGAAAAAGGTGTAATTATAGAAGAAATAAATATGTATGAAGATTTACCTCCACGTCATGTGCAGGATTTAATGATGGAACTTTTATATGGCGATCAACCAGCTGGATGGAATATTGCAGGTGAAAAGAAAAATATTTTAAATATGAAGCGTGAAGATTTTGTAAATTATAAAAAAGAACATTATGTTCCAAAAGCAACAACGATTGTAATAGCTGGAAAAATTAATGAAAAAATAGCTTTTGAAGAAGTTAAAAAAGTTTTTGGAAAAATTCCAAAACATAAAAAAACAGCAAAACAAAAAGTAAAAGAAGAACAACAAAAACCTAAAATTTTAATTAAATTTAAAGAAACTGATCAAACACATTTTGTTTTAGCAACTCGCACTTTTGATTTGTTTAATAAAAAAAATGCAATTTTATCTGTATTGGCTGGAGTATTAGGTGGTGGAATGAGTTCACGACTTTTTCAAAAATTAAGAGAGGAAATGGGAGTTGGTTATTATGTTCGTGCTTATAATGATCCTTATACCGATCACGGTTTTTTTCAAGTTTCAGCTGGAGTTGATAATAAAAGAATTGAAGAAGTTATTAAAGCAATTTTAGAAGAATGTAGAAAATTAATAAAAGAAAAAGTTTCAGAAGAAGAATTGGAAAAAGTAAAAGAATGTTTAATTGGAAATATGAAACTTTCTTTAGAATCTAGTGATGATATTGCAAATTTTTATGGTGGACAGGAACTTTTAAGAAAAAAGATTACTTTAGCTGAAAAAAAAGCAGAAGAAATTAGAAAAGTTACAGCATTACAAATTCAAAATTTAGCAAAACAGATATTTAAGAATAATAAATTAAATTTAGCGCTTATTGGACCTTTTAAAGTAGAAGATAAGTTTTTGAAAATACTAAAATTCTAGCTATTTATAAAATAGCTCTGTTTGTGTTATTATATTTATATGTTTCAAAATAAAAATAATACTTTTATATCAATTTCAACTGGAACAATTTTACGTGTTTTTTTAGTTGCTCTAGGTTTGTTTTTGATTTATTTTTTACGTGATTTAGTTTTAGTTATTTTGACTGCTATTGTTGTGGCTTCTTTCATTGAATCAGCAGTTCCTCGTTTTAAAAAAATAGGAATTGGAAGAATTTTGGGAGTAGTTATTTTATATGTTATAGGTCTTTCAGCCTTAGCAGCATTGTTTTATCTTTTTGCGCCATTACTTATAACAGAAATTTATAATTTTGCGTCTTTTATGTCTGGTTATGCGCCTGGTATAGATTTTCTAAATTATTTTCAAAATCAAGCATTTTCTGGAGCAAAAGATATGATTGGCGGTTTATCTAATGGATTTTCAATTTCTACTTTAATGGGAGTTTCAAAAGCATTTATCACAAATCTTTCTGGAGGTTTTTTTACAACTTTGTCTGTTGCTTTTGGTAGTATTTTTAATGTATTTTTAATTATTATTATTTCTTTTTATCTTTCAATTCAAGAAAAGGGAATAGAAAATTTTTTGCGTATAATTTTACCTATTAAACACGAAGATTATATAATTGATCTCTGGCAAAGAGTTCGTAGAAAAATTGCGCTTTGGATGAAGGGACAAATGTTTCTTGGTATTTTGGTTGCAATTTTAACTTATCTCGTATTATCTATTTTAGGAATTCAATATGCTCTTCTTTTATCTATTATCGCTGGCATTATGGAATTAATTCCATATGGAATTTTGATTGCAGTTATTCCAGCAGTTGGTTTTTCTTATCTTTCAGGAGGTGTTTCAAGTGCTTTGATGGTTGCTGGAGCTTATTTAATTATTCATCAATTTGAAATTTATTTATTTTCACCACTTATTTTAAAAAGAGTTACTGGACTTTCTCCTTTAATAATAATTCTTGCAGTTTTAATTGGTTTTCAATTGGCTGGATTTTGGGGTTTGATTTTAGCAATTCCAGGTGCAATTTTATTGATGGAATTATTAAATGATATTGAAAAGAATAAAATTTTTAGTAGAACAAAAAATGAAGAAAAATAGTTTCTACATTACAACAACTCTTCCATATGTTAATGCTGAACTTCACATGGGTCATGCGCTTGAATTTATTCGTGCTGATGTAATTGCGCGTTATAAAAAAATGTTAGGTTTTGATATTTTTTTTAATACTGGAACTGATGAACACGGAATGAAAATTTTTGAAAAAGCTGAAAGCTTGAATTTAAGTCCACAGGAATTTGTTGATAAAAGTTTTGTGGATTTTAAAAATTCAGTTAAGATTTTTGGTTTAGATAAAAGTATTTTGCATTTTATAAGAACAACCGATGAAAATCATATAAAAGCAGCACAGGAATTTTGGAAAAGATGTGATAAAAACGGTTTTATTTATAAAAAAAATTATCAAACAAAATATTGCGTTGGTTGTGAAAGTGAAAAGCATGATTCAGAATTAAATGAACTTGGCGAATGTGTTGATCATCCCGGAAGACCGTTGGAAATAATTGAAGAAGAAAATTATTTTTTTAAATATAGCGAATTTTCCAAAAAACTTTTAAATTTTTATGAAAAAAATCCAGATTTTGTAATTCCAGATTTTCGTTTTAATGAAATAAAAGCTTTTGTTGAAAGAGGTTTGAATGATTTTTCTATTTCAAGATTGAAAGAAAAAATGCCGTGGGGAATACCAGTTCCAGGAGATGAAGATCACGTAATGTATGTTTGGTTTGATGCACTAGTAAATTATATTTCTACGCTTGGCTGGCCTGATAATTTGGAAAATTTTGAAAAATATTGGATAAATGGAAATCCAACGCAGTATTGTGGAAAAGATAATTTGCGTTTTCAATCTGCAATGTGGCAAGCGATGCTGATGGCTGCCGAGATTCCAAATTCTTATCAAATAATTATTAATGGTTTTATTACGGCTGAAGGTGGTGTAAAAATGTCTAAAACTCTCGGCAATACAGTTGATCCAAAAGAAATTGTTGCAGAATATGGCACAGATGCTTTGAGATATTTTCTTTTGCGTGAAGTTTCAAGTTTTGAAGATAGCCCTTTCACAATTGAGCGTTTTAAAGAAGCTTACAATTCTGGTTTAGCAAATGGTTTGGGGAACTTAAGTTCTAGAGTTCTAACTTTGTCTGAAAAATATTTAACAGAAAAAATTATTTTTGAAAATATTAGAATTTCACAAGAATTTTTTGATAATTTAGAAAAATTTGAAATTCAAAAAGCAACTGAATTTATTTGGAATAAAATTAGTGAATTAGATAAAAGAATTCAAGAAACTGAACCTTTTAAAGTTATAAAAAAAGATGAAACAAAAGGTAAAGAATTAATAAAAGAAAATATTTTGAAACTTTATGAAATTGCTTTACTGGTAGAAGTAATACTTCCAGAAACCTCTAAAAAAATTCAAGAATTAATTAAAGCAAACAAAAAACCAGAAACACCTTTGTTTTTGAGAAAATAATATGCAGAAATATATAGATATTCATTCTCACGTAAATTTTAAGGCATTCAAAGACGATGGTAATGCTGTGATTAAGCGTGCGCTTGATAATGGAACTTTTTTAATAAATGTTGGAAGCCAATATAGTACTTCAAAAAGAGCAGTTGAAATTGCGAATAAATATAATGAAGGAGTTTATGCAATTGTTGGTTTGCACCCGATTCATCTTGAAGAATCTTATCACGATGAAGATGAAGACGGTGAAGGTTTTATGACAAGAACTGAAGAATTTGATAAAGAAAAATATTTGGAATTACTGAAAGATTCAAAAGTTGTTGCAATAGGCGAATGTGGTTTAGATTATTTTCATTGCAAGCCAGAGACAATTGAAAAACAAAAAAAAGTTTTTAAAGAACAAGTTTCTTTGGCAAAAGAAACAAACAAACCTTTAATGTTGCATATAAGAAATGACGCAAAAAATTCTAATTTGAATGCATATCAAGATGTTTTAGAAATTTTAAAAGAATTTCCTGGAGTGAAAGGCGATGTGCATTTTTTTGCTGGAAGTGTTGAAGAAGCAAAAATTTTTAATGATTTAGGTTTTACAGTTTCATTTACTGGGGTAATTACTTTTACACACGATTATGATGAAGTTATAAAAAGTGTTCCTTTAAATATGATAATGGCTGAAACTGATTGTCCTTATGTTGCCCCAGTTCCTTATCGTGGAAAAAGAAATGAACCAGTTTATGTAAAAGAAATTGTAAAAAAAATTGCTGAAATTAAAAATCTAGACGAAGAAATAGTAGCAAAAGCTATTGTTGAAAACGCAAAACGTGTTTTTGACATTTAATAGCAAAATTGCTAATATAATTGAGTCTCATTTGAACTGGCAATGAATCCAGTTCACCTTGGTCCATAATGAGATTTATTAAAAATAATTTAAGTGTATTTAATGTAATATGGAAGAAAAAAACATTGATTCAAGAGTATATGAAGTCGGTTATCTTTTGGTGCCAACTTTATCTGAAGAAGAAATGCCTGGAGTTTATAGTTCAATAAAAGATCTAATAATTTCTTTAGGTGGTGAAATGATTTCAGATGAAATGCCAAAAATGATTGATCTTGCATATACAATGAAGAAAACAATCCAAAACGTAAAAAATAGATTTGATAATGCCTATTTTGGCTGGAGCAAATTTTTTATGGATGTGGAGAAAGTTTCTGAATTAAAAAAGAAACTTGATTTGAATCCGCAGGTGATTCGTTTTTTGATAGTAAAAACTGTTAAAGAAAATACTATTGCTGCAAAAAAATTCACCAATAGAGATAGTGTGCGTCGAAAACCTTTTACAGCTAAAAGAGAAGAGACAGAAGAAGCTCTTCCAATAAATAAAGAAGAAGTTGATAAAGAAATTGAAGCTATGGTTGCCGAATAAATTATTAATAGTTTAATTACCGCTTTTGCGGATAAAAATTATGTATTTAAATAAAGCAATTGTTATAGGAAATCTTGTGCGTGATCCAGAACTTCGTTCACTACCATCTGGAATTAAAGTTTGTTCTTTTTCATTAGCAACAAATAGAGTTTGGAAAGATAAAAATGGTGCTAAACAAGAAGCTGCTGATTATCACAATGTTGTGGTTTTCGGACGCCAAGCAGAAACTGTTGCTCAATATATGAAAAAAGGAAATTCATTATTAGTAGAAGGAAGAATGCAAACAAGAAGTTGGGATGATAAAACAAGTGGCGAGAAGAAATATCGAACAGAAATTATTGCAGATAGAACTCAATTTGGTCCAAAAGGAAGTTCAAGTGGTTCAAATACAAGTTCTTCAACTCAATCTCCAGCACAAAATGTAGAGGGAACAGATACAATAGAATATCCAGAGGAAGATATAAATCCAGAAGATATTCCATTTTAATTTATTAATTATTAAAAAATTATGAAACAAGATTACTTTTCATCAAATAATATAAAACATGTAGACTATAAAGATATAGATATTCTAAAAAAATTTCTAAATCCAAATGGTAAAATCGTAAAACATAAAAGGACAGGAGTTAATTCAAAAAATCAACGTAAAGTTGCTTTGGCGGTTAAAAGAGCTCGTTTTCTTGGTTTACTTCCTTTTGTTGCAAAATAAAATTAAGTAATAAAAAAAATCCCATTTAAGCGGGATTTTTTTTATTTATGCGCGTTCTACGTATTCTCCAGTTTCTGTATTTACTCTGACAGTATCACCTTCATTTAAAAACATTGGAGCTGTTAAAGTTGAACCATTTTCTAAAACAATTACTTTAACTCCACCTTTTGAAGTGTCTCCACGAACTGCTGGTGGAGCTTCTTTCACTTTGAATTCCATTTTTATTGGCAAAGTAATTCCAATTGTTTTTTCTTCGTCGTCATCAGTTGTCCAAATTAAAGCTTGAGCATTTTCATTTGGTTTTAAAAATTTTATTGTATTTGCATTCATTAGAGAAGCATCAAGTTTAAATCTGTCAGCTTTATTATTTGGATCGCAAAACCAATATTCTCCTTTATTGTGATATAAAAACATTACATCTTTTTTTGTAATATCAGCTTCATCTGCTTTATCTGAAACATGGAAAGTTGCAGGAAAAACTTTTCCTGAAATCAAACTTTTTAATTTAACTTGATTTTGAGGTTTGCGTTGCTGAGTTCTAGCTACGTGAGATTCCACAACTTCGCAGGGTTCGTCGTTATGAATAATTACCTTTTTTTCTCTTATTGCACTATATTCTAATGTTGCCATAGGTTTTATCTTAGCAGATTAAATTTGTTCTGCAAACTTTTTTCTAACTTCTTTCAAGATTTGATCTGTGATTTTTGAATTTTCTTTTAAGAATGTGCGAGTATTATCGTAGCCAACGCCTAATTTTACTTTTTCAGCTTTTTCTCCAGTTGGAACATAATTATAAGTATTTCCACTTTTTTCTACAATTTTAAATTTTTCACCCAATGCAATAACTTCTCCTTCACGAGAAATTCCTTCATTATAAATAATATCAAATTCAGTTTGCTTGAATGGAGCTGCAACTTTATTTTTTACAACTTTAACGCGAGTGCGTGAACCAACAATATCTTCACCTTTTTTAATTTGAGCGATTTTTCTAATATCAAGACGAATTGAAGTATAAAATTTTAAAGCTTTTCCTCCCGGAGTAGTTTCAGGATTTCCAAACATAACTCCAATTTGCATTCTAATTTGGTTAATAAAAATCACAACAGTTTTTGATTTTGCCACAATTGCTGTAAGCTTTCGTAAAGCTTGAGACATTAAACGAGCTTGTTTTCCAACGTGATAAGCACCCATATCACCTTCAATTTCATCTTTTGGAGTTAATGCTGCAACAGAATCAATTACAATTACGTCAATTTTTCCAGTTCGCACTAAACTTTCAACAATTTCTAAAGCTTGTTCGCCAGTGTCTGGCTGAGAAACTAATAAATCATTTATTTTTACACCAAGTCTTTTTGTATATTCTGGATCCATTGCATGTTCAGCATCTATATAAGCGCAAACACCACCCATTTTTTGCGCTTCTGCAACAATGTGAGAGGCGAGTGTAGTTTTTCCTGATGATTCTGGTCCAAATATTTCAATAATTCTTCCACGTGGAATTCCACCGACACCAAGAGCCATATCAAGGCCTATTGAACCAGTTGGAATTACATTTATTCCAACTTTTGGTGTGTCTCCCATTTTTATTATTGCTCCTTCACCAAATTTTGTTTGGATTGCTTTTAATGTATCGTTTAAAGTTGCATTATTTTCTTTTTCTGTTTTTTCTTTTGTTTTTTTTGCCATATTAATTTTGATTTTGTTCCGCTGGTACGGAATATATTAATTGATAATTTTTTTCATCACTATTACCAAATTTATCTTTGGCTTTAATGTTTATAATATTATAACCTGGAAGTAAAGAAATTGTCTCATTAAAATTTCCTTGTTGATCAATTGAAACCTCTCTGTCATTTAAAGTTAATCCTATTGCATTTTTTGCATTTCCAGTTATTTTTTGAATATTTTCTGTAACTTTCTCGCCATTATTTAAATTTACATTTTTAATTTTTACTCCAAAGATTAAATCTTTAGAACGAAAAAAAGCATAAATTATAATAAATAAAAAAAGAATTATTAATAACAATATTCTTAATATTTTTTTTGCGTCAGATCTCATTACGTTTTTAAATTATATTTTCTCCATTTTCATTTCTTTCAATTTTTTCCAAAACTTCTCTCGCTTTTGCGCCATCACCTGGACCAATTACACCTCGTTCTTCCAACATATCCATTAATCGTGCTGCACGCGCATAACCTAATTTTAATTTTCTTTGCAAATATGAAGTTGATGCTTTTCCAGCTTCAACAATACATATTCTAGCTTCTTCATAAAGTTCATCGTCATCATCTGAATTATTATCTAAACTGCTTTCAAAAATACTTTTATCAGCTGAAATTGAGCCAGAAGTTAAATTTATTTCTTCATTTAATTCATCTTTATAATTATCTACTAAATATTTTACAACTTTTTTTACTTCTGTTTCGGAAATAAAAGCTGATTGCAAACGTTCTGGTTGAGCTTCACCAGAAGAATAAAGCATGTCACCAGCTCCTAATAATTTTTCTGCACCACCAGCATCAAGGATTGTTCTTGAGTCTATTTGTGAAGAAACTTTAAGAGCAATACGAGCTGGAATATTTGCTTTAATCAAACCAGTAATAACATTTACTTCTGGACGTTGCGTAGAAAGGATTATATGAATTCCAACTGCTCTAGACATTTGAGCTAATCGCACGATAGCTGATTCTAATTCTCGTGGGTAAGTGCTCATTATATCTGCCAATTCATCTATAATTATAACGATATAAGGCATTCGTTCTGCTTTAATTTCTTCTTTTTCACCATCATTATTGGTTTTAGTTTTTGTTAGGTGTTTATTAAATACATTATTATGATAAGATTCAACGTCTCGCACAGATTCAGCTTCTAATATGTCATAGCGACGATCCATTTCTTTTGCTGCCCATTTTAATGCAAGAATAGTTTTTTTAGCTTCAGTAATAACTGGAGTAAGTAAATGAGGAATTTTATTATATAAAGTTAATTCAACTCTTTTTGGATCTATCAAAATTAATTTTAAATCATCTGGGCCATTTCTATATAAAAGGGAAGTAATTATAGAATGAATTGTCACTGATTTTCCAGATCCAGTTGTTCCTGCAACAAGTCCATGTGGCATTTTTGCTAAATTCCCAAAAACTGCTTTTCCTGAAATTCCACGACCAAGTGCAATTGTTAGAGGTTTTGGGGAATTTTGAAATTTATCATCTGAAAGTAATGTTGCAAGTCCAACGATTGATTTTGATTTATTTGGAATTTCAATACCAACTAAAGATTTTCCGGGAATTGGAGCTTCTATTCTAATTGGATGAGCGGCTAGAGCTAAAGCTAAATCATTTTGCAAACCAACAATTCTTGAAAGTTTCACACCTTCGGCTGGTTTTAAAGCATAACGAGTCACTGTTGGACCAACAGTTATTTCATCCATTTCAACTTCAATGCCAAAGTTTGCCAATGTCCTTTTTATTATATTTGCATTTGCTTTTATGTCACCAGTATTTGGTTTTCCTTTATCTTCTTCTAATAAAGATAATGGGGGAGGAACATAAGAAGACAATCCTTCTTTTCTTTTTTTAATTGGCATTTCTTCTTCCTCTTCTTCAATTTTTTCTTTTTTACTTATGCCTAAAGTTTTTTTAACTTTTTCTTTTTTTTCTTCTTCTACTTCTTCCTCTTCTTCTGTTTCATCTTCAATTTCTTCTTCATCTTCTGGAATTTCTTTTTTTCTTTTTAACCAAGCCCATATTTTTTTGAAAAAAGAAATAAGCATTGGTTTTGTATCAAACATTACTAAAATTGAAATTATTAAAATTGCTCCTAGAAAAAAAATACTTGCATAAACATCAAATAAAGCAACAAGTGGAGTTGAAATCATTTTCCCAAAAAGTCCGCCATAATGACTTCCAGTTTTTGAAACTAAAGCAATTATTCCAAGACCAGAAAAAAGAAACATTATTGAACTTATTGTGCGTGTCCAGCCAATATTTATTGTTTCTGATTTTATAAAAGATGAACCAAGCAAAATACAAAGAATTGGAAGTAAAGAATAGCCAAATCCAAATAAAAAATAAAATATTTTATAAACAAATTTCCCCGCAGGTCCAGCCATAGCAAAAGCTGACATAAAAAAGAAAAGAGCAAAAACAAAAAAAATTATTGCGAAGATTCCGTGTTTTGTTTCTGCTTTTAATTTACCTGTTGGAGAATTTTTTTGTATAGACTTATTTTGTTTAGATTTTTGTTTTTGATTTTTTGCCATGAAGTAATTTTATCATAAAACATTAATATCAAAAAGAATTTTGTTTTAGTAGATTTATTTGACTTAAGTTGTCCTTTATATATAATAAAAGACATTATGTTGGAGAAAAATAAAAGTTCAGAAAATCTTATAAAAGACTCAGAACAAAAATCTCTTACTTCCTATGAGACAGGCATTTCTTCATCTTCTTTATTTGTTATAAATAATAAAACTAATAAGCTTATTACTGCTTTATATATGGTAACGGACATAATAAACAAAGAAGAACCAATACGTATTAAATTAAGAAATTTGGGCGCTGATATTCTATCGGACATACATAGTTTTTCATATAGGACAGACTTTTCTTTATTAGAAAAGAATATAAATAAACTTGATGAAATCTTATCTTTTTTAGAAATAGCATCAGCAATAAGAATGATTTCTCAAATGAATCATTCAATTTTAAGAAAAGAATTTATAGATTTAAAAGATTCTTTTATAAAGCATAACAGTCCTGTTTCAATAGAAGAATTTTTAAATGAATCTTCTAATTTAAATAAAATAGAAAATACTTTAGAAAAAGAAAATATAAAAAAAATACAGATAAATAGCACAAGAATTGGAGTTCAAAAAGGAAGCACTTTAATGAAAGCTCTAAAGGACATTAAAGGACCAAAAACTTCTAAAATAATTAAGGTGTCCAATAGAATAAATTTTGATAATTTAAAGAAAGAAAGAAGAGAAGCTATAGTAAAAATTATAAAAGCAAAGAAACAAGCCACTATAACAGACATTAAAACATCAGCTACTGGCGTTCTTATTTCTTGTGGTGAAAAAACACTACAAAGAGAGTTAGTTTCTATGGTGTCCGATGGTGTCCTTAATAAAACTGGTGAAAAACGCTGGAGTAAATACTCTTTAAAATAGTATGTAATAAATGACGTTTAAAAACGTCATTTTAAGTGGACTTGCATATTTGCATTTTTGTTTGAAATATGAGAATATACAAGCAAGATAAAAGAGCTAAAAAAGCTCTTGTTATCCACATAATATTTGCGTATTTAATCGTAAATATTATAATAGTAATGTGATTGTGAATTACACATTTGTGTAGTTTTATATTCACAGAAATATTTTCGTTCTAAATTTCGTCGAAAAAATTTTGAATGAAAATAAGTAAGGTCATTGAAAATTAAATCCCGTTAAAAATTTCTTTAAGAAATTTTGGTTCGGGATAAATAAAAAAATTTTGTAAAATTTTTATAAAATTTAGTTTATTGTTTTCAATTTAAGTTTTTATCTTTTCATTATTTTTGTTTATCTCTTATTATTAATTTTGATAAATAAAAGTAGTGATAGAAAATTATATGTTTTTAGTTTTGTCACTCTTATTAAAAAAGAGACGACAAGTCGAAACTAATTAACGACATATAAAAACTCGTGTCTATTTTAATTCTTCTAAAATTAAAATTTAGATTTTGAGAAATAGAAATGCGAGTGTTATTAAATAATATTATGAGTAAATTATTAAAATCAAAAATCCTTCTTGGAGTTATGATTTTCGCAGTTATGTTCGTAGGCTTTGCTGTTGTTAAAACAGCTTCAGCTGAAGGATGTGATTTGGGATCAGTAACTTTAAAGCAAGGAATGAAAAGTGATGCGGTTCTTTGTCTTCAGACAAAATTAGGAGTTACTCCAGCTACATCATATTTCGGATCAATTACAAAGGGAAAAGTTGTTGCTTACCAAGCAGCTAACACATTAACACCTGATGGAATTGTAGGAGCTAAAACAAAAGCAGCTCTTGCAGGTATCACAACACCTGGAACATTCCCAGCAGGATGTACTTCAAACACAGGATACAGTACAACAACTGGTTTATCATGTGCTGCAACAGAATTACCAGCAGGATGTACTTCAACTGAAGGATACAGTTCAACAACAGGAGCAAAATGTGATAGTGGAACAGGTTCTACAACACTTACAGGTGGCGCAGGAACAGTTTCTGCATACGCTCTTCTTTCTTCACCAGCAAATAATCGTGAAGTTATACAAGCAGGAAGTGATACAAAAGTTATGGGTTTTTCTGTTGAAGCTGATACAAGCTCAGATCTTCAATTAACAGCTGTTAAAGTTGAATTATGTAATGATTCAACTCCAGGTGCTCATTGTGATACATTCAACGGAACAGCTAATAGAGCTTTTAACAAATATGCAAAAGAAGTTTCTATTATGTTAGGTTCAAATGAACTTGCACGTGCAAGTGCTTCAGATTTTACGGAAGATAACAACTATTCAAAAACAATGACTCTTTCAGGAGGTGCAAATGCTATAATTAAAGCTGGAAAAGTTGCAAATCTTTATGTATTAGTTTCTGGTATTAATAATCTTGATTCAAATGATCATGGAAAAACATGGGGAATTGATGTAACATCAGTTCGTTATGTTGATGCTCAAGGTGGTATGATCTCTGAAGATCCCGCAGTAGCAGCAAGAACATTTACTTTTGAAACTCCAACAACTTCAGGAGATTTAAATATTAATCTTTTAGTAGCTTCAGACAGTCCTGATACTAGTGTAGTTGAAGTAGATGATGTAACTAATACTGATGGTGTTCTTTTGTTAAAGGGAACATTAAAGGCAAGTGGTGATGATCTAATGATTAAAGAGTTACAAACAACAATAACTCCAGCTAATACTGGCGAACTTGCAACAATTGCTTCAGCTTTTATTTTAAAGATTAATGGAGAAGAAGTTCAGAGTCTTGATGCATTAGCTTGTGATACAGGTGGTGATATTTGTGATGGAGACATTTCAGGTGCAGCAGCTGACACATACACATTTGATAATGTAGATTTTAAATTAACAAAAGGATCTACAGCGACAATTGAAATTGTAGCAAATGTTAATGATATTGAGGCAGGATTATTTGACGAAGGAGATTCTTTAACAGCAGACATTACATTGAGTGATGCAGGTAATATTATCAGAGATACAGCAGGTGATGATCTAGTAGCTGGTGATAAGACAGGTTCTATTCTTGGAAGAGTACAATCATTTGAATCAGAAGGTATTATAGTTAAGGTAACTTCAACAAGTACAAGCGTAACTCCTGATGGTGATGGAGCTACTTACCTTGATGGAGGTCAATTTACTTGGACAGTTGATATAAAAGCGTTTGGAGATAAAGCTGTATATATCAATCGAAATAATGCTAATGTTGTAGCTACTACAACAGCAGATGACAATGCTGAAATTGGTTATACTATTGAATATTCTGGAGGAGATGCACTTACTAGTGTAGGAGCAACTTCTTCTGAATCTGATGCAGATGTTACTGACGCAACAGGTGATTCAGGTGCGTATGGTGCAGCTTATAATGCGGAAACATTCTATAAGATTGCACAAGGTACAACAGGAACATTTACATTTTCTGTTTCTGGAACAAACCAGACTGATGCTAAGCAAGTTCGTGCATATCTAGATAATATTGAATGGACAACAGACAATGTTGAGGATGCAACAGGAGCTTCTGACGCATTAGTTGCAGATGTAAATGATTATATATTTGATATAACAGATGTTTCAAAAACACCATATAAGTCAATTAGCTAATTTGGTAGTTTAATATTTGTTAATTAGGTATAGATTAAAATCCAATGGTTAATACGCCTTAAAAAGTATTCAAAAAACCACTCAGAAATGAGTGGTTTTTTTGTTTGTCTCTAAAATCTCCCAAAGGAAGGACCTTTGGGATTTTAAAAAATTCCCAAAGGTCCTTCCTTTGGAGAAATATTTTTCGTTATGATATAATTTTGATATGGATAAAAATTTTGATGAGTGGAATAAATTTAAGAAAGTTTTAAATGAAAAACAAAATATTCCTTTTTCTAATATTAGAGAGATTTGGTGGTGCTCTGTTGGTGTAAATATAGGAACTGAAGAAGATGGAAAGAATGAACTTTTTGAAAGACCAATTATAATTTTACGAGTTTTAAATAAAAATACTTTACGTATTGCACCATTAACAAGTAAAGAAAAATCAAATGAACATCATTTTTTAATTTCTTATTTAAATAGAACAGGTTCTGTTATTTTATCTCAAATTAAAACTATCAGTAGTAAAAGACTATCTAGGAAATTAACTCGTTTAGATAAAAAACAATTTGAAAAATTAATAAATAAAATAAGAGATGTAATATAAAACAGTCGGACCCCTATTCTTGCGAATAGGGGTCCTCGGAGCCCGAAGGCCTTGTGTTTATATATTAACAAAATAAACATAAAAGTCAACAATATTGTGGAAAACTTGTTGTCTCTCAAAGGTCCTTCCTTTGGGGTTGTAATGATTTTAAATTTTTTTATTGACAAATGTTTATTTCTATTGACAGATATTTTTTAAAGTTTATAATTATTGTGTAAATTGTTATTATATTATTATAAAAATTATTATAAATTAATTCCATTTAGGAAAAAAAATTAAAAAAATGTCATATAAATTAAAAGTAGAACACGTATTTTATTTTATCGGAGTTGTCGCTTTAATAGCAATTATTGGACTTTTTATTTATCCAAAAATAAAAGCAGGAGGGCTTTTAATATCTGCTAAAGCACCTGGTGGTGATTGGAGCAGAGGAACAACTTGGGATACTGGTATTTCTCCAGGCGCTCTTGATTCTGTTTCTATTGACGGAGGTAATATAGTAAATGTAGATGGAACTCAAAAATCTGCCAGTATGAATATTCAAAATATAACTGGAGGTAATGCAATTTTAAATGTTCCAGAAACAACTACTTTAGAAAACTATGGTTCTTTTGATATAAGTGAAACTCCAGGTTCTCCAGCTAATTCTTCCGCTACTTTTAATATTAATGGCACATTTACAAATCAAACTGCTGTGAGAATGCAAATTCCAATTGGAGGAACAGGAAAAACTACAACAATAGATATTGGTTCTAAGGGTATTGCTAATATTGGTGGTGGTTTTAATTTTTCAGGAGCTGTTGCTGATATTGTGTTTATAAACGACGGTGTTCTTTATA
>Ga0172373_10005961_pt1 | contig 16424 bp, 19 predicted proteins | sample Lak10m_2_FD_114546 | JGI IMG/M metagenome (GOLD analysis project Ga0172373, IMG submission 114546) | Freshwater microbial communities from Kabuno Bay, South-Kivu, Congo - kab_092012_10m | ecosystem: Environmental > Aquatic > Freshwater > Lake | place: Democratic Republic of the Congo...
CGGCTACAACTACGAATATGCCGGCGAAAATCTAGCTATTGATTTTTTTCAAACCGACGATGTTTTCTCAGCCTGGATGCAAAGCCCTGCGCACCGCGACAATATCTTAAATCCTAATTTTAAAGAAATCGGCTTGGCGGTAAAAAGCGGGCCGTTAAAAAACCACGAAGCGACACTGGCGGTTTTAGTTTTTGGCGCCGAAGCAAAAACTAAAACTCCAAAAAATAATCTGCCAGCTCTAGTTAAAAGCCAATCACCATCTCCAAGCGCAACGCCTAAAACCCAACCAACGGTTAAACCGTCAGCCACTCCGACTATCTTGAAGAACACGCCAAGCGCTTTGCCGACCAGTACTATTTTGTCCAGCGCCTCGGCAAATCCGGTCTCAACGTCTCCGGCGCCAGAAGTTTTGGCCCAACAAGAAAATATCGAGCTCAAAAGCCCAACCGAAATAGAAACCGAAGCCCTAGCTGCCAAACAGACAACCAAAGGGACTGCTAGTAATAATTTATCAACTGAAAATGAATGGACGCCAAAGGTTTTGGGCGCTTTTGTGTCAAAAACAGATGAAGTAACCAAAAGCCTGTATCTTTATTTTACTTTATTTTTAATTTTGGCCTTAGTCGTTAATATCTTTGTAAAAATAGAGGTTCAATACTGGCAAACCACGCTTTCGGCTACCTTGGTTATTTTGCTTTCCTGCGTATTAATCTTTATCTAAAAATAGCGATGGAAAAGAAAGAAAACATTTATTATTTATTGGGTTGTCTGCCAAAGGCGGCCACGGGAAATTTCTTGGTCGGAGTTTTTTTTCTGTGCCTGGGAATATTGCTGGGCGGACCAAGAATCTATATCGACCCCTGGGAAGCCGTTTTAGCTTTTAGTCTTTTAATGGCGCTTTATATTGGCATTACCTGGTGGAGTATTTGGGCGCTGGCCAAACACCATGCCAAGACCAATCTGGTCGTGGCCGGGCCCTATCGCTTTGTTCGCAGCCCGATGTATGGAGCGATAATTTTTATTCTAAACCCGGCGCTCGGGATTCTTTTCCGCTCCTGGCTGCTGGTTCTGTCCAGCATTCTGATTTATTTTATCTGGAAAAAATGCATTCTTAAGGAAGAAAAGCACCTGGCGGAAAAATTCGGCCAAGCGTATTTGGATTACGAATCAAGAATCGGACGTTTTTTTCCAAACCTTTGGCGAGTCAATAAATTTGCTTTTTACGGCTTTACCGCCACTCTGGTTTTTATCATTACTTTTATTTCTTTAAATTACGCTTCTTTTTATTTGCGTTGGGTTACCTGGGAAGAAAAAGGAAGGATAGTTTATGATCAATCCCTTCCCCAATCGTCAAACTTTCCCAGTTATTTTAATACCGGAAACCAAATCCCGGTTACGCCGTCAAATCCAAACGGCAATTCGGCAACGCCAAAAGCTAATTACAACGCTTCACCTAATTCGATTTATATTGCCAAGATCGGCACGCGAGCGCCAGTTGTTTCGGCCAGCGGCACCACCCAAAACGAAATCAATCAAGCTTTAAACCAAGGCGTAGTTTTGTATCCCGGCAGTCCGCTGCCCGGGCAAAGCGGAGAGGTTGCCTTAACTGGTCACAGCTCAGTTTTTCCCTGGAACAATACCCAGTACGGACAAATTTTTGCTTTGCTGGATAAAGTAGAAAGGGGAGATATTATTTCTATCGTTTATGATAACTATCAATATGACTACCAGGTAACCGATAAAAAAGTTTTATTGCCAAGCCAAGTAAAAACTTCCGCCACTATGGAACAAAAATTAATGCTCTCAACTTGTTGGCCAATCGGTACGGCGTTGAAACGTTTGGCTGTTTATGCAGAACTGATAAAATAGAAACTTCATTTTGCTTTTTCACTCGTGATATAAAAAATGGTTGCTCTTGACAAGTATTGGCAATTGATATTATAATATGGAAATAAAGTAGGGAGGGGACTTTATTCGTAAAGTTCCTTTTAAAATTGAAAAAAACGAGGAAAGGAGGATAGGGCCATGAAGAGGATTCTGCTTGTGGTTGTTTTGACGGCAGGGGTATTTTTCTTATTGATTTCCAGCTCTTTCGCTGCCAGTTTATACGAAGAGCTGCAAAAGCGGGGCCTTTCTCCCGGAATCATTGAGAAAGGAGTTTTGCAAAGCCTGGGTGGCGGGAACCTAACAGTCAACAGCGCTGGCGAAAATTTTTCTTCGACCAGCGGCAAGCTGTTTGACCTAGTCATCAGCAAAAGCGGAAACGGCTATCGGGTCGTCTCGACCCGCGAGCTTTCCGGCTTGATGTTTACCGGGCAAGCTGGAAAAAGAAACGTAGCGATTTTTGTCGTAAATGGCAAGGGATATGTCGGCGTCAAAACCGACGGCAATTTCCAGCTAGCAAAAGCCGAAACGGTAATGCCGGCGCGTCAGGGCAAAAAAAATGGCAAGGGATATGTCGGCGTCAAAACCGACAGTAACGTAAAGATGGCGAACAAAACACTGACTCCCAACATCATAATGGCTAGCAGCGCCAAATTCGTCTATAGCAACGAAATCATTCAAGTACCAGCCGATACCGAGAGGAGGTGAGAGGCATGAAGAGTTTTGCAAGAAATAAAATGTTAGTCAGGTGTTTGTGTATCATTCTGTCTTCTGCCTTGATCCTGGCAGGATGCGGCAAAGACTTTATGGTAAAGAAAGACACCAACCCAGTAACTACGACCGAAGCCCCAATTATCACTCGGGCCAAAACGCAAGAAGCGAAGGTGTATTTCATTCACCAGTTTAAACCCGAAAACGGCCCATATAAAAAGCTGGGGCTAAGCAAAAAGTTTACTTTTTACGAAGCCCAGCAACGAGTGGCCAAAGAAGGCGGACAATGGAAAGCGTTTGTGAATAATGAACGCGTTATCATCCGCAACTACGGAGTCGACAAAAAGAAAGTACGCCGGCTCTATGGTCCAGGATATCTGGAACCAGGATACTTTTTCATCTGCAAATTCTTGCACGAAAACGAAAAGGGCGAACGAGTTTACAAAGCCCGGTACATCGGCCAATGTGGCAATGAAATCCCGGATCAGGATTTGATGGTTATTGAAACGCCGGTGGTTATTACCGAGCGAATCACGACCATCAAAAATGTAACTTACAGAGATGTAGATTATGAACCGGCTCTATGGGCAGGGCTAGCAGGACTGCTTTTGGGGCTCGGACTGGGCTATCTTTTCTGGTTCGGGAAAGGAGCAACCACAGTTATTGCTTCCTCCGGTTCCAGCGCCGGCAGCATTCCGTGCCCGCCAGGAATGCCGGCACCTCGTTAACTTTTCAACCAATCTTGGGGGAGGAAATTTTCTCCCCCTTTGTCTCCAGAATTTTATCCGGCCTTTATCTTGCCAAATAAGAAGATAATAGGATAGAATTTTGAAAACAAAGTAATATAATAATCGTCAGAAAGGGACGATAAAAAAGATGAAAAACATCTTTCAGAAAATAAAAAAATACTTGAAAAAATTCAAGACCAAATTTGCCCTGGTTGGGCTTTTTGCCGTGATGGCTTCATTTTTGAGCCAATCTATTTTTCCTTTGGGCGTTCAGGCGGCTAACCCCCAATTTAATATCTTTACGCCCTACGTCCACACGCAAACTTATAATCGCGATTATTATCTGCTGGATGTAAAAAATGATACCCAGGGAACTAACTGGGGTTTTCCTTTATCCGCTAACGCCGGCGATACCTTAACTTTTTATTTATATTATCATAACGGCATTAACGGTTCGACCGCTAATAACGTAACCGTCAGAGTAGCGCTTCCCAGCGATTATGCTACTTCTCATAATGTGGCTGCTTATCTTTGGGCCGATAACGCGACTAACGCCACCTTGCAAAACCCGATAAGCCAGACCGTACCGATAAATTTATCCTCTTCTCAAAAATTGGAATATGTATCCGGTTCGGCTCATTGGTATCCCAATCAAGCTGACTGGCGCACCTCTAATTACACCGCCTTTCCAAACAGCCAAAGCGACAGTCAATTATTTACTGCTTCCGGTTTAAACCTTGGCTCCATTGACGGCTGTTGGGAATTTTCCGGCGCGGTAGTTTTTCAAGCCAAAGTCAGCAACATTCAGAATTCAACAGTTTTGAGCCTTGATAAAAAAATGAAAAATATCACCAATAACGATGCGACCTTTACCGACTCGGTCAATGCTTATCCTCGGCAACGAATAGCCGTTCAATTAACCGTTGCTAATAATGGCTCGGGAATCTTGTCGGCAACCAATGTTAATGTAAAGGATACTCTGCCTAGCCGATTACTCTATTTGGCTCAAACCACAACTGTTGACGGCGTCGCGGCCAACGATGGGATTGCTGGTGGTTCAGGATTAAATCTTGGCAGTATGGCTCCGGGAACCTCAAAAACTATTTACTTTGAGACCGAGGTAGCAATTGAGTCTCAATTTACACGCGGCGTGACCAGTTTAACCAATACCGCCGTTTTGTCAGCTGATAGCATTAACAGTATTACCGATACGGCCGAAGTGGTGGTTACTTACACCGGCTGCGCGGCTCAATATAATATGCCCGGACTTAGATAAAAAATATTTACGTAAATAAAAATTATGAAAAAAAATATTCTAAATTTTATAAAAAAATTAAAAAGCCATCGGGCAAAAACCGCTATTTTTTCAATACTGGCGATCTTTAGCTTGCTGGCGGGACAATTTTTTATTGCGACTTCGGCTCAAGCGGCCGATCCGCAATTTAATACTTTTACGCCTTACGTTCATACCCAAACCTACAGCCGAGATTATTATTTGCTAGATGCCAAAAATGACACCCAGGGAACCAGTTGGGGTTTTCCGGTTTCGGCTAACGCGGGGGATACGCTGACTTTTTATCTTTATTACCACAACAGCACTAATAACTCTAATGCCCAAAATACTACTCTTCGCGTCGCCATGCCTTCCGGTCAATCTACTTCCCAAAACGTCGTCGGCTATCTTTGGGCCGATAACGCGACTAACGCGACAGCCGCTAATCCTTTTAGCCAAAGCTTGCCGGTAAATTTGAGCTCGTCCCAGACCATCCAATATGTTTCTGGCTCGGCTCGCTGGTTTCCCAACCAGGCTGACTGGCGCAGCGCCGCGTCTACGGCTTTCCCGAACGGCCAAAGCGGCGACCAATTATTCGCTTCCGGCATAAACCTGGGAACGATCCAGGGTTGCTGGGAATTTTCTGGCGCCATTGTTTTTCAAGCCAGAATTGGCAATCAGCAACAAAATACCGGTACGGCAAATTTAACGATCAGCAAAACGGTTAGAAATAATTCTTCAGGACAGGGTTATTATTCTGATTTTATAAACGCTTCCAGCAATGACCGTTTAACCTGGCAGCTCCAAGTTCAAAATACCGGCAACACGACTGCCAATAACGTTTTTGTCTATGACACACTGCCGTCTTATCTTTCTTATGTTTCCGGTTCAACTCGGGTTGATGGCAATTATAATTCCGACGGCGTAACCAGCGGTGGCGTCAATATTGGTTCGCTTTACAGCGGTGCGTCAAAAACGGTTATCTTTGAAACCACTATTAATTCCTCAAACTATAGCAGCCAGAATTTAACCAATTACGGCTACGTTCGGGCTGACGGAATCAGCGAGAGAGGCGATAGCGCAGTTGTTTCTATTGGCGGCACCACCACTACTTCCGGCTATTTGAACGTTAATAAAACCGTCCGTAATTTAACCAGCAATCAAACTTCTTTATCGGTATCGACCAATGCTAATCCTGGTGATAAAGTTTTATTTTTGATCCAGGTCAGCACTCAAGTGAATTCCCAAGCTTTAACCAACGTCCGCGTCTGGGATTCTTTGCCTAGCGGACTAACTTATGTTTCCGGTTCAACCAGAATTGACGGCAATTATGCCAGCGACGGTTTAGTTTCGGGCGGTATCAATATCGGCACAATCTACGCCAACCAAAGCCGCAGTATTAATTTTGAAGCGACGGTTAACAGCAACTACAGTAATACTACTTTGGTTAACTACGCTTATGCTTCAGCTGACGGGGTTCCGCAAACTTCAGGATATGCCCAAGTTGTCTTAAGCCAACAGACGGCCACGGCTTCTAATTTATCCAAACGCGTCGAGAACCTGACCTCTCCCAATGGTTCAAACACCGATAATACCGCTTCGGTCGGCGACACGTTAAGATATACTTTAAGCTATACTAACAATAGCGGCGTAACCTTAACCGGTGTTCAGCTGCTTGATGTTTTACCTTCTTATACCACTCAATTAAGCGTTGACGGCAACGGATATTATAGCAGCGCGACAAATATGATTACTTGGAACTTTGCTTCTGTCCCTTCCGGCTCTACCATTACCTCTTCCTATCAGGCCAAAGTGCAAAACGTGCCTAATGACAATTATTTAATTGCCAACACGGCGGCGCTGCGGGCCGACAATTTGTCGCTAATTAATTCTAACGAAACCAGAACAACGGTAAACGCAACCGTCCAACCCATCGCGACGATTACCCCGGAAGTCAAAGGTGTTTCTATTGTGGCCAGAACCGGTGGCGAAAATATGACTCGGAATTTACTCGTCTCTCTAATGGCTAGCTTATGGTGTATATTTTTCCTCTACCTGATCATTGAGAATAAAGAGTTCTGGCAAAACTCTAAAGTTAAGTGGGCGATCTTAAAAATAAAACTGCAAGAAAAAATAATCGCCTAGAACTAATAAAAAACCCCGCTGAAGCGGGGTTTTTTATTTTGTCTTCGCTTGACCACAAGGCAGGGTTATCCACATTTTTGTTTTATCCATTTTTTTGCTATAATTTAGCTAATGAATCGAGCCCAGCTTGAGAATTTTGTTGATTATCTAAAAAAAGAAAATTGGGTGGTTTTTGGACCATCAAAATCAACCAGTCAGAAACCGGAGCCAGTTGAGATTTCTCCATATTTGGCCGCTCATGGAAAAACAGCTAGGCAAGAAACGCCAATTTTTATTGATCACCTTAGCCAGGCGAGTGATTTAATTCTAGATAACCGGCTACCTTTTTATTCTTTTAAAAAATTTTTCCTACCGGAAAAAGAAGTGCTTTTTGATTACCGCCACAACTTACTGGCTAAAAATGACCATCACCGAAAACTTGCTCTTTTTGGCATAAACCTACTTGATTTAAAAGCGATAAATCTTTACGACCAAGTTTTTGAAAAAGATGACTATTACCAAGCCAGGCGCCGCAATATTTTTATTGTCGGCCACGCTACTGTCCCAGAAATTGAAGATAATATTTTCGAGTATAAGTACGAGGAAGAATTTTTAGAACACCTGCCCTTTGACGTTTTTCTGGCCGGGACTGGTCAAAAAGGAAAATATAAAGTATTTACTGGTTCGGTCAAAGGACAGCGAATTTTAGAAGATTTCGGTTATAGCAACTATGAGCATATTCAATATAGCGGAGCCATCAAAGAGAAAGGCAAGGATGAGTGGATGGAAAAAATAAAAGGCAGCTTAAAAAATCGCCATAATCAAAAAATTTGGGACCAACTCGGTGAAAAATGTCTGGCCTGCGGCAAATGCACGCTGGTCTGTCCAACTTGTTTCTGTTTTAGGATCGATGACGTTCCGGGAGCAGAAAAAAACCAAGGCCAGCGCCAACGCTGCTGGGATTCTTGTTATTTTCAGGAGTTTTCCGAAGTGGCGGGTGGGCACAATTTTTTAAATACACCGGCGCAAAAAATTCATTTTTGGTACTATCACAAATTTGTCAGAATCCCGGAAGAGTTTGATTTTATGGGATGCGTGGGCTGTCACCGCTGCAGCAAAGTTTGTCCAGTCGGCATAGATATTGCTCAAGTGCTGCAGAAAATAGAAAATTCTTAAAAACTTTTGTGCTTAATTCCTATCAACCACAACCAGCTAAAATAACTTTCATCAGCCAGCAAACAGATAATATTAAGCTGTTTCGATTTGAATTTGAAAAAAAAGTTTTAGGCCATAGCCTAGATATTAAACCCGGCCAGTTTGTAGAACTATCTCTTCCGGGATGGGGAGAAGCGCCCTTTGCACCTTGCCAGGGGCCAGGCGCCGACTATATAGAGCTCTGTATTCGCGACAGCGGCCGCCTGACCCATCGCCTGCACGAGATGAAGATTGGCGATAAAGTCGGATTGCGTGGCCCCTACGGCAACGGCTGGCCGGTCAAGGCTGACAATAAGTTGCCGCTAGAGAAAAAAAATCTCCTGATCGTAGTTGGTGGCCTGGGCTTAATTCCCTTAAAAAGCTTAATCCTGGGCAAAGAAAAATTCTTAGGCAAAGACAGTCGAGTCCAAATTTTTTACGGCGCCAGAAGCCCAGCCGATATGCTTTTCCGCCATGAATATAAACGCTGGCAGGAGAATAACGTTCAAGTAAACTTAACCGTAGACAAAGAGTGCGCTAGCTGGTCAGGATGCGTCGGCCTAGTAACAGTCCTTTTTGATAAAATCGCCATAGATGATAACTCTTCTGTTTTTGTCTGCGGTCCACCAGTAATGTACCGCGCTATTTTAGAGAAATTAGCGCAAAAAGGGTTCCGCGAAGATGATATTTTCTTGTCGCTGGAACGGCGGATGCATTGTGGAATCGGCGTTTGCCAACACTGCGCCGTTGGCCCGTATTACACTTGCAAACACGGCCCCATCTTTAGTTGGCTCCAGTTAAAAAATATTCCTGGCGCCATCTAAAAAATTAAAGCAAATAATTATTAATTCTTTTAAAAAATATCTCCGAAAATGAAAAAGATAAAACTTATGCTGGGCGACGAACTGTGTGAAATTTTACCCGCCATAATTACGTCTTGCCTGATAATTGCTGGCATTATAACTCTCATTGTAAAAAACTTATAATCAAAATGTGTCTAACAATTCCTAAAAAAATATTATCTACCGGCCGCCGGGGGATTACCGGACAGAGCGCCGTGGGAAAAAAGGAAAAAATCGCGGCAGCCTTAGTTAAGATAAAAGAAGGGGACTGGGTCCTGACGCAAAACAATATTATCGTAAAAAAAATAACCGCTAAACAGGCCAATGAAATAAATAAACTTATTCTAGCTGTTTAATATTATTTAAAATAATTCGTATGAACAACAAAGGCCTTCTTTTGGTATTTTTAACCGCCGTAATTTCCGGTTTTTCCGTTTTTATAAATAAATTCGGCGTAACCATCAACAATTCTAATTTTTTTGCTTTGGCTAAAAATACGCTAGTCGCCATTTTGCTAACGGCTTTGGTCGTACTTTTAAAAAAACACCGGATATTATTTACCTTAAGCAAAAAACAGTGGGGCCAATTAGTTCTGCTCGGCTTAATCGGTGGCTCAATCCCGTTTTTGCTTTTTTTCAAGGGTTTAGCTTTAACGGGCGCCGCCCAAGGCGCATTTATCCACAAAACAATGTTCATTTTTGTCGCAGTATTGGCAGCCTTCATTCTTAAAGAAAAAATAAACAAGAACTTCGTATTGGGTGGACTGCTTCTGATGCTTGGCAATCTGATCGCTTTAAAAAGCCTGCATTTTTCCTTTGGCCGGGGCGACGTTTTAGTCCTGCTGGCGGTCCTTTTTTGGTCAGCAGAAAATATTTTAGCCAAGCATATATTGCGCGACCTTGGCGGCAATATTGTCGCCTGGGGACGAATGTTCTTTGGCGCGGCTTTTATTTTCATCTACCTGGCTGCCACCAATCAATTTATTCAACCCGCTTTGGCACTAAACCCGACCCAGTTTTCCTGGATCTTAATTACCGCTATTTTATTATTTGCTTATGTGACTACTTGGTACAACGGCTTAAAATATATACCGGTTTCATTGGCCACCACGATTTTATTTTTAGGTTCGCCTATTACCACTTTATTGGGCGCCATTGGCGGAAGCCACATAGCGCTAAAAGACACTTGGTCAGGAATTCTTATTATTGGTGGACTGGCAATAATTTTTGGATATGAAAAGTTAAAAGAACGATTTAAAAATTATGTCCGGACCTAAGATCGCCGCGCTTTACGGATTAATTCCGAATAAACTTGGTTTTTGCGGGCCCCGACAAGAATTATTAAAAAAATTTATTATCGGCAAACTCTCGATACCGGAAATTATTCCTGTTTTAGAAAAATTTGAAGCGGCCTATCCCTACTATCAGCTGATCGCAAAAAAAAATAGGGTATCCAGCCCTTTCAATAAAAAAGTGATCGAGGCCTATTGGCTGGGAAACGAATTATTAGATAAATTTACCGCTGATGACTTGCGCCAGTTCATAATCAAAGATTTTTCGCGGCCGGGATTGTTGTCAAAAAGGGAAGCAGCCGTTCGAGCTAAATTAATACCGGAAAATTCTAAGCCGCATCATAGTTTTCACGTCATGGTTTTAGGTTCAATTACGGGTAGTATTAATTTTACCGGTCAGACCAAACTAAAGGATACCTGCCGGATCGGCTGGGGCAGAATAGTCCAGATAAAAAACGACAAAATAGTTGTTAGCCACGAACCGCTGACGGGCAAAGAAAATATTAAATTCGGAAAATCAACAAAAAAAATTATCAATTGGGACAAAGAAATGCTGCCCGTAGCAAAAATCGGCGATTGGATATCCTTTCATTGGAATTACGCCATTCAAGTTTTAAACGAAAATAACGTAATAAATTTGCACACCTATACCCAAAATACCCTAAATTCCTTATATGGCAAAAAATAAAAAACCGACTATCGCTATTGTCTCTTTAACCTGTTGCGAGGGCTGCCAGGTAGCTATTTTAGACTTGGGAGAAAGATTTTTAAAGATAATCGAGCAAGTGACAATCGGTGATTTTGCTTTTTTAGAAGACACCCCCGAGGCACCTAACTACGATCTAGTTTTTGTTGAAGGATCACCGATTAGCGAAGAAAATATTGCCCGGCTAAAAGACTTACGCCAGCGCAGCAAATTTTTAGTCGCCTTGGGATCTTGCGCGGCCCTGGGCGGCATTGCCGAAATAAAAAATTATCAGGACAAGAACGAAAGAATGCGCTATGTCTATAAAAACATTGAGGGAATAAATAATCCCGACGTTAAGCCGCTAAGTTATTATGTTAAAGTTGATTTTGAAATTCCCGGTTGCCCGATAAACAACGAAGAATTTTTAATGGTTGTTCAGTCGCTTTTAGCCGGCATTCCGCCCCGATTGGCGCGACGGCCGGTCTGTTATGATTGCCAATTAAAACAGAATCGGTGCCTGTTGCAAGAGGGAAAACCCTGCTTAGGGCCGGTTATTCTGGGTGGTTGCGGCGCGCCCTGCCCTTCCAGCGCTTATCCCTGCGACGGTTGCCGCGGACCGCTTAAAAACGTTAACCCCGACAATCTAAGCAAGCAGTTGATTAAACAAGGATACGGACAAGAAGAAATCGACATGATCACCCAAAGATTTGGCATAGAGGATAAAATATATCCTGAACCGCCATCAAAAATTTAAAGTTAAAAAATCAAAGTGTAAAGTTTTAGTATCCCGCTTTGCTCGCCTCGTCTTCGCCTCGTCGAAGCGGGCGGGATGAATTTATAAGATTTTAAATTTTGCATTGTCATTTTTAATTTTGAGATTTACATTTTAAATTTTTATTATGCATATAAAAATTGATCACATTGCCAAGATTGAAGGCCACGCCGGCTTTACGGCGGATATCGCCAACGGCCAGGTAAAAAAAGCTCGGCTGGACATTCAAGAGGGCGCCCGGCTGCTTGAGGGAATTTTACGCGACCGAAATCTTAATGAAGTTTCTCAAATTACCGCCAGAATTTGCGGCGTCTGCCCGGTGGTCCACAACTTGACCAGCCTAAAAGCCTTGGAAAAGGCGCTGAACATTGAAGTATCGGAAAATACTGTTCTGTTACGCAAGTTAATGATGATGGGACAGATCATCAACAGCCACGCTTTGCATCTTTTCTTTTTTTCCTTATCGGATTTTTTTGGTTTTGATAATGATTTAGAATTAATAAAAAAATATCCGGCTCGAGCCAAGGACGCGCTAGTACTTCGAGATTTCGGCAATAAAATAATCGAAGTTATCGGCGGCCGGTCAATTCATCCGCTCACGCCCACCATCGGAGGCTTCTTAAAAATGCCGGATAAAAACAAACTGGCAAAAATTTTTGAAAAAAGCGACCAAATCCAAAAAAATGCCGAAAGCCTAGCCGCCTTATTCCTAAGCCTAAAATACCCGCCGTTTCTTCGAACCGCTCCTTACGCCAGCCTAAACGCAAACAAAGAATATGCCTTCTACGATAATTTGATAAAAATTTCCGGCGACGAAAAAGAAAGTCCGGCGGAATTTTTAAAGATAATTAAAGAGCACCAGCTCCAAAATAGCGTAGTTAAACAATCTTATTATCAAGGCAAGCCCTTTATGGTCGGCGCCCTGGCCCGGATAAATAACAATGCCAACCAGCTAAATCCCGCCGCTAAAAAAATACTAAAATCCGCCAAAATAATCTGGCCGTCTTTTAATCCCTTTCACAACATTTTGGCTCAGACCATTGAATTGGTGCACTGTGTTGAAGAAGCAAAAAAATTACTACACACGGTCATGATAAAAGATCTGTCCAAAAATGACCTGGCGGAAAAAGAGGCGATCGGGGAAGCCCACATAAAAAACATCAAAGATTCCGTTTCGGGAGCGGCAGCCATTGAAGCACCGCGCGGCACGCTTTATTATTTTTACGAAATAGACCAGCGGGGCAAGATAAAAAATTGCAATATCATTACTCCAACCTCCCAAAATATGGCGCGATTGGAAAGAGACCTGGAAGAATACCTGCCCAAAATCATCGGCAAAAAGGCCGCGAAAAAAGATGCTGAAGAAAAGATAAAAATGTTAATCCGGGCCTATGACCCATGCATTACTTGCGCCACGCATTAGCTTGGAACTTAAACTAAAACTATGCACGATTTTCACTTAGCAGATCAAATCGTAAAAATTGCCAATGAATACGCCACCAAAAATAATCTGGCCAAAATTTCAAAGATCGTGTTAGAATTGGGCGACATCATTGAACATGGCGAAGGCATTACGCCGGAAAATTTAGAGTACAATATAAAGTTATTAATGCCAGTGGAAAAAATTAAAATAAAAAAAATAAAGGGAGATAGCTGGAGATTAGTAAGTATAGACGGATAATCCTAATGATAAAATCCCAATGACAAATGACCAATGACCAATCAATGACAAAATCTAAAATCCAAAAGAATTAATTTTTGACATTTTGATTTAGGATTTGATTTGACATTAGAAATTTGACATTTGACATTATGCTTTACGATGTAATCATTGTCGGCGCCGGCCCAGCCGGACTGTCGGCCGCCATTTACGCCGTTCGAAAAAAGTTAAAAACTTTAGTCTTAACCGAAGACTTGGGTGGACAAATAACTGAAGCTCACTTAGTTGAAAACTATTTGGGTATTCCAGAAATCTCCGGCGCCGATTTGACCGAAACTTTTCGGGCTCACGCGAAAAAATTCAATATCGAAATAGCCGAGGGCGTTGAAATTAAAAAAATAATCCCTCAAAAAGATTTTTTTGAAATCGCGACTGAAGAGCAGAAACTTACCAGCCGTGCCATTATTATTACCAGCGGTAAAAAATATCGAGAACTGGATGTTCCGGGAGCTAAAGAGTTTGAAGGCCGAGGTATAACTTATTGCGCTACTTGCGACGCGCCGCTGTTTAAAAATAAAAAAGTGGCGGTTATTGGAGCAGGCGACGCCGGTCAGGACGCCGCTTGGCAATTGACCAAATACGCAGAAAAAATATACTTATTGAACAAATACCCCGAAATGCGCGGCGCCAATGCCCAAATGCAGGAACAAATAAAAAACAGCGACAAAATCGAAGCGTTTAATAACGCCAAGCCCCTTGAAGTTAAGGGAGATAAGTTCGTCAAAAGCCTGATTTTTGAATATAACGGCCAAAATGAAAATAAAGAAATAGCCATCGATGGAATTTTTGTTGAAATCGGTTCGGTTCCTTCTTCTAAATTTTTAACCGGAGTGGTCGATTTAAACGAAAAAAGTGAAATAATTATCAATCACCGAAACAACGCCACTTCCCAGCCGGGAATCTTCGCGGCCGGAGATGTAACCGATATTTTGCACAAGCAACTGATTATTGCCGCCGGCGAAGGCGCCAAGGCCGCTCTGAGCGCCTATGAGTATTTAAAATAGGAATATGAGGAGGAAACAGAAAGGTTTTACCTTAATCGAACTTCTAGTGGTAATTGCCATTATCGGACTTTTGGCCACGATTGTAATGGTGAGTTTAAATACGGCTCGAGTTAAAGCGAGAAACGCCAACAGAAACGCAAGTATCAAACAAATAATGACCGCCTTTCAGATGGCAGCAGACACCAATAATGGAACCTTTCCAAGTACTGGCGGCAGTTGGAACTGCGTTAGTGTAAGTTGCTATGGCGGTTGGGCAAGCTATCCAGCTTCGGCAACGGTTGATAGTTCCATCGCCCCATACATTAAAAAAACTGATGACCCAACAGGAGGAGCCCGAGGTTATGGCGGATATTTATATAATTCTTCCTGGAGCGATGCTACTCACCCGACCGGTGCCTATCTAACCTGGATGTTAGAGCCAGGAGCGACCGATTGCGGACCGGGCGGCGGAATATATTCTTCAACCGCAAGCTATGCCCAGTGCGTAGGCAAAGCAGATTAAAACAAACAAAAAAATAATTAGAATAAAAAGCATATTTAATACTTAAACTTTTTAACATCTAGTTTCTGTTAATCTGTTAAGATTAAAGTGTTAGCTGATTCAATGATCAAGGTTTACTCCACGCCGACTTGCGCTTATTGCGTCACATTAAAAAAGTTTTTGACAGAAAAAGGAATCGAATTCCAAAGCATTGATGTTTCCGAAAAAGAAGAATTCTTGCAGGAAATGGTGGACAAATCCGGCCAAATGGGCGTACCGGTAATTGATATTGACGGCCAAGTGATCATTGGCTTTAATAAGGAAAAAATCGTAAAAGCTTTAAATATTAACGAGTAATTTTCATTTTAACAGACCGGCATTTAAACTCTCAAACAGAAGGTTTAAATGTTAATATGTTTAAAATGTTAATATGTTTTATGAATAAAACGCTTTGGGCAGTCTTAATAGTTGTAGCGCTGGTTGTAATGATCGGCGGCTATTTCTGGTCGTTCTATAATGGCCTGGTAAGCCTTGACCAGGGAGTCAAAAGTCAATGGGCGCAAGTTGAAAATCAATTTCAGCGACGATTTGATTTGATTCCGAATTTAGTCAGTTCCATTCAAGGAGCAATGAGCCAAGAAAAATCAGTTTTTAGCGATTTAGCCGATGCCAGAACTCGATATGCCGGCGCTCAAACTACCGATGAAAAAGCGGCCGCCGCCAGCAAAGTTGAAGGAGCCTTCGGCCGGTTGCTTGCCATAATGGAAAATTATCCGCAACTAAAATCCATTGATACCGTGCAAACCTTGATGGTGGACCTGGAGGGCACGGAAAACCGCATCGCCACCGAGCGGGGTCGGTACAACGAAATGGTCAAAACCTATAACACCAAAATAACCCAGTTGCCTGGTAATTTTATTGCACCGATGTTCGGCTTCTCGGCTAAGACCTATTTTGAAGCGGCTAGCGGAGCAGAAGTAGCACCGAAAGTGCAATTCTAATTAAGAAAGTAGTTTTTTTCTTAATGTCATCCCCGACCTGATCGGGGATCCAGGATTTAAAAATCTGGATTCCCGCTTTCGCGGGAATGACATTCTGGTGTGAACTCATACTCAAAGATATCAATTTATTTCTCTGCTGTTTTTACCATTCTTTTTTCTTTTACCGCCATGGCTTACTCTTCTCCCGGTCAGCCCGCTGGCTTTGTTAACGATTTTGCGAATATGCTTAGCGCTTCGGCAAAGCAATCATTGGAACAAAAACTGGTCCAATTCGAAAAAGATACGTCCAATGAAATTTCCGTTGTTACGATAAATTCTTTACAGGGCGATACGATTGAAAATTATGCCGTTAAATTATTTGAGGAATGGAAAATCGGCAAAGACAAAAAAGACAACGGCGTATTACTTTTAATCGCCAAAGACGACCGGAAAATGAGAATTGAAGTCGGCTATGGGCTTGAAGGCGCCCTGACTGATGCCCAAAGCTATTGGATAATCCAGAATTTGATGAAGCCGGCTTTCCAGCAAAACAATTATGATACCGGCATTACCGATGCCGTAGATAAAATTATTGCCGCAACCAAAGGAGAATATGTACCGTCAGAAAAACAAGCAAAGACTAGCGGCAAAAATATCGGGAATTTATTTGACTGGTTTTGGTTTGTGCTGTTTATCCCGGTTTGGCTGGGCAGTATCCTGGCTCGCTCAAAG
>Ga0172373_10005962_pt1 | contig 16421 bp, 16 predicted proteins | sample Lak10m_2_FD_114546 | JGI IMG/M metagenome (GOLD analysis project Ga0172373, IMG submission 114546) | Freshwater microbial communities from Kabuno Bay, South-Kivu, Congo - kab_092012_10m | ecosystem: Environmental > Aquatic > Freshwater > Lake | place: Democratic Republic of the Congo...
GTTGCAAACTATGTCCCCTCAAAAAAAACTTGGAGAATGACATTCACATTTGGTTTAATCAACCAAGCTCGTCAAATTGTCTTTTATCTTTATGGTGATTCGAAAAAAGAAAAAGTTCAAGAGATCTTCACTACAAAAGATCTCTATCCTTGCCAATTCATCGGATCCAAAAAATCTAAGGCTCTTTGGATCATGGATGAAGAGGCTTCAAGATTAATTAGTCCCTAGACCATTTTTTTAGGATCAACGATGTGATCGTACTCTTGTTCTGTTAAATAGCCAAGAAAGAGAGTTGCTTCTTTAAGAGAAATTCTTTTTTCGTGAGCAGTGAGTGCGATCTTAGAGGCTTTATCATATCCAATTTTTGGGGCAAGCGCTGTGACAAGCATTAAAGAGCCTTGCAAAAACTGCTCTATTTTATGAGAGTCCGCCTTAAGATCTTTTAGGCAGTACTCTCTAAACATTTTACAGCTATCAGAGAGAAGCTCAATTGAGTGAAGAACATTATAAGCAATGACAGGCTTATAAACATTTAACTCAAAATTTCCTTGAGATCCAGCAAGAGCGATTGTTTGATCTGCACCAATCACCTCAGTTGCAACCATGGTCATTGCCTCTGCTTGTGTTGGATTGATTTTTCCTGGCATAATCGATGAGCCTGGCTCATTTTTTGGGAGGATCAATTCCCCAAGTCCACATCTTGGCCCTGATCCAAGCCACCTAATATCATTTGCAATTTTCATAAGAGAGCAGGCTAGGGTTTTTAGCGCTCCGCTTAAAAAGACAAGCTCATCATGTGCTGAGAGTGCTGCGAACTTATTTGGATGAGAAGAAAACTTAGCTCCAGTTATCGAAGAGAGTTTTTTGCACATTTTTTTAGAAAAATCGCTAGGGGCATTAAGACCTGTGCCAACTGCTGTTCCACCTATTGCAAGATCTAAAACATCGTTTAGAGCATACTTTATTCTCTCTATATTTCTCTCAATTAAAGAGACATATCCTGAAAACTCTTGTCCAAGTGTTAAAGGAACTGCATCTTGAAGATGAGTTCTTCCAATTTTAATAATTTCACTAAACTCTTTTTGTTTTATCTCGAGGGCATTTTTAAAAGATAAAAGCTCAGGAAGTAGTTTTTGTGTTAACTCAAGAGTGCATGCAATATGCATTGCTGTTGGAAATGAGTCATTTGAGGATTGGGACATATTAACATGATCATTTGGATGGACAGGAGTTTTCGATCCCTTCTCTCCTCCTGCAAGTTCAATTGCAATGTTGGATAACACTTCATTCACATTCATATTTGTTTGAGTTCCACTTCCAGTTTGCCAAACTTTTAGTGGAAATTGGTCTGCGAACTTTCCTGCTAAAACCTCATCAGCTGCTTTTACGATAAGCTCCATCTGCATCTTCTCAAGACGACCATCCTCATAATTGACCATCGCAGCAGCTTTTTTTAAAAGGCAATAAGCATGAATAAGGGAATGGGGCATTAAATCTGAAGAAATCGCAAAATGGATTAAAGAGCGCTGAGTTTGAGCTCCCCAGTAGCAATCGATGGGAACTTCAATTTGTCCAAGACTATCTTTTTCTATCCGAATTTTTTTTGACATGAAAAAACCTACATTGAGATCTATCAATGTAGGTACCACAATATTTTTTTTTTCTAAATCAACTTTTTAAAAAAAAGAAAAAATGTTAGGATTTTTGTTCTCTTTTCTCTCTTGAGAAGATAGAGAATCATTAAACTCATGGATTCTTCCTAGATCCTGGAGATTAAAGGAAGCTACTGAGCGATTTTGCTTAACAAGATCAACGGCTTGTTTTGGAGTTAATTTTTTATCATACTTAATTAAGTATGCAACGATTGCAAGAGAAGCTCTTTGCTCTCCAAGCTCATCGTACACATACACATTTTTATCATTTTTAATCTCTTCTTCTATATGATCTGCAATTTGATGCATTTTTTCTACGCTCATCACCTCATTTTTTGAGGTAGGAAGATGCTTAAAATTAGTCTGAAGATGAGCCCATGTTAAAGGAGAGACTGGAGATGTATATCTTGTTTTTACATTCGATTCTAAAGATTCAGTTAATGAAAGAATAGAGCTCACTTTAGTCTCTTTAAAAGTTTTAACATGCCCCTTGTTCTCTAAGGGTGTTCCCCCAAAATAAAGGTGATCTGAGAGCTTTGAAATCCACTTATCATTTTTTGCTCCAAGTTTATCTTTGATGGTGTGAAGATAAATAGATAAAGAGAATTTAATCGAATCACTATGTCTATAGGCAATTGCTCCTAAAGCAACAAGGGCTATTGCTGTAATTGGGTGAGTAAATGCTAAATGAACTGCAACAACTGCAAGAGCGCAAGCTAGGCTAACCGCTATATAATATGAGATCTCCTTGAACGCACTTACTGCATATTCCAAGACTTTTTTACTAAGTTTTTTTGAATCTAAAATTTGATTAACTGCAGCTTGTTTGGTTGGAGTGATAGCTGGAGCTAATGAATTAGAAACTTCCATATTAGACCCACAAGTTAAATAAAATGAAAAATTATTATATCATTTTAATTATTTGCAGGTCTCATATTAAATAAGTAATTTATAATAAAAGATATTATTTAATATTTTTTATTATATTTCAAATATTCATTAGCATTAATTATATTGAAAATCCTGGGGTTATCTTTATAGCATCTGATGGAAAGACGAATAGAGTAAAACTTTTCTTCAAGAACCCTCTCTCTTTTATTAAAGCTAAAAAGGATATACTCCTCTTTTGAAGCGTCTGAAGAAGATTCAAGTTGCCTCGATTGATCAGAAACTTCTTTTTTTAAGACTTTAAAATATTCAAACCCATTTGCTAAACAAACTTCTGATGCTTTTACTAAAGCATATTCGTCTGCTTTTTGAAGAGAGGTTAATCCCCCTCCTTTAAAGTCAACTACAAACTCGTTTTCTTTTGTTTTCATCTGTTGAGAACCAAGATAAGAAGAGCGAGTCTCTGCCTGTTTATTTGAGCAAGAGCTGAAAGCTAATAGAATCGAAAAGGATAGAAACTTTAAAACATTTTTCATCTGAAAAACCATCGGATTAATTTTAATACACAAAAAAAATTTTATCTTAAAAAAAAATACAGATCAAGAGATTGACCTTTATTTTGTAATTAATATCATAAAAATTTTGGACTATCTAAGTAGAATTATGCCTAAATTATTTTTTTTCTTAATTTTAATTTTATTAACTGCTTGTCAAAACAAAAAAAGGGATCCTGCTGTTTCGAAAATAAACGAGGCCCCAAGACATGTAAAAGACCCAAGATCCTCCCTTGTTCATGAGGATTATTCGATGAAGCATACCACCTATTATGAAAAAAGATTTTATCAGCCTATCTATCCTTTAACTATCCAAACCTATGAAAATAAAGTGGTTGATTTTGAAATGTTTCAAGCTAAACATGGCTATAGCTCAAATCACAAACCCTTAATTGGAAAAGTGACCAATGAAAGTAATGATCTTGAGGCTGTCAATGAGTTTTTGTATAGAGCTCATCAAAAAGTTGAGGATAAAGAGCTTTTGAAATTAATTACTTCAGAGACCCTTGCAAAAGTTGTAGCTTATAGAAACCTAAAAATTGGACAGAAAATCACAGTGCCAACATTAAATAAGAAAGGAAAGTCTGTGATGGTTGTTTATAAAGTTGAGAAAATATTCGATCTTCTTGGGATGCCAGCCTTCGCTCTTTCTCCAAATAAGAAAAGAGCTCCTTATATTCTTTTGTTTAGAGGAACAGATCTTTCACCAAGTATCAAAGGAATCTCTTCTGTCTTAGCCGATCTTGATTTGAATGGTCCCGGAATGACGGCCTTTTACTCATCGCAAGATGAAATTCACCACTGGCTCTTAAAAGCGGCAAACAAAAACCAACATGCAAGAGCAATTGGATATAGCCTTGGGGGCTCTTTAGTGCAGTATACCTGTATCTATGAAGGAGATCTTCTCTCGAAAGATCCAAGATTCCCCTCCATAGCCTTTAATCAACCAGGGGTCTCAGAAGATCTTGTGTTAAAGTGGAATCAGCTTTCTCTAGAAAACAAACCCCTCTTCAAAGGCTATATTACTGAAGGAGATATTGTTTCATCTGTTGGGAAGCTTATTGGAGATGTATCAGAATTTACCCTTGATCACAGGCTTGAGCCCCTTTTTGCTCACGTCACATTAATGAGCATCCAGCAAAGATTTTACCTTTATCCAATTGATGTAACTTTAAAAAATGAGCTTGATTACTCAGCTGAGACAGAAAAAACAAAGGGCCTCTTTCAGCTTAGAGTAAAAAAGAGCTCTATCAGAAAAAGATAGATGATTTTCTATTGCGCAAAAGAAAAATCGCTCTCCTTTTTTATTGTAACAGATTCCAAAAAGAGATTCTCCAGCGCTTGAAAATCCTGTTTTAGCATAGAGGTTGTTTTCAAATTCCTTTTCTGGAAATAGCTTGTATATTTTTGTCGCTGATCCCCCACTCGATGGTAGAGTTGAAATTAGGTTTGAAAAATATGCTTTAGAAGACATAGCGGTAATAGCCTTTACCATCGAGTTAGTTGTTACTCGGTTTTTCGGAGATAACCCAGAGCCATCATAGAGATTGAACACTCCGCCCGTTTGAGCCTTTAAGAATTTATTTAGAAAATTGGCTGATTGCTCAAAACTTGAATCACAGATTTTTTCAAAACAAACCTTTTTAAGTAAAGCTTCAGCGTAAAGGTTAATACTTTTTTGATTCATTTGATGAACGATTTCTTGAAGTGAGGGTGAAAAAAAGGAGATAGAGAATGCGATTGTTTTATCTTCAGCTACTTTATTTTTGTGAAATTTAATTCCCTCTTTTAGCATTTCTTTTTCTAAATGATATAAAAAAAACTCCTCAGGATCTGGAATTGCGCCCTTTATTTGACAGCTACTCTGAGCTCTTCCAAGCGTTCCTTCAATGATTAATTGATTTACGCTACTTCCTGGAAAAATCACGGCACGATCTGTTTTATCGAGTTCTCCAGATTTCACTTTATTATCAATGATCAATGAGGGGATCTCTGGAAAGACTCTTAAAATTTTTGTATCTTTATTTTTCTTGTTTGCAATAGCAAACTCTATTGAAAAAAGATTATCATGAATATTAAACCCATAAATTCCGCATCCATAATAATTAGCGATATCTTCGATTGGCCAGCAAGAGGGTCTAAAAGTTTTATCTAGATAAGGAGATTTAATCTTGATTTCTCCATCTATTTCTTTAATCCCTTTTTCCTTAAGACTCTCTATTAAAGAGCTTAAACAGCAAGAGAGCCCCTCAAACCTTTCACTTCCAAATGTTGGGTCACCACTTGCTATAAACTGCAAAGACCCATAAAAAACCCCATCTTTGATTTTTCCGTATCCAATAAGTTTATTTTCAAACTTAAAATCAGTGCCTAAGTGCTCAAATGCCACAAAGCTTGTTAAAATCTTTACGATAGAATTTGGAATAAGAGGTCTGTTTTGCTGAAACTCAAAGACCGCGGCATTTTTTCTTTCAGAAAAAATTGAAAGCGCAACCTCTTTATTTTCAAAACATTTCATAAAATCTCCTGTTAGAAAATCGATTTTTTTATCATTTTCATAAGAAAAGGAGATTTTTAAATTAAAAAAAATAATATATAAAAAAAAGTAGAGGAAAGATATTGGCATGCTCGATCCAATTTTTTTCTATTATAAAAACATACCCAACAAAAAAAAAGGTGTAAATATGAAAGTAAACAAACTTTTAAGCTTAGCTCTGTCTGCTTGCTTATGTGCTGGAATTTTCTCTTCTTGTGAGAACCAGGAAGCTGCAAAAAAAACTACAACATCTCCTTCAACTCCTTCTAAATCTAAGCAATCACAGCAAAAAAAAGACTCTAAGCCTTCTACAACTAAAAAATCTAGTTCGTATTAAAAGAGTGATAGCACTCACCTTAATTGGATGAGTGCTCTTCATCGCCGTCTACTTGACCATTAACTATAGATAGAAGCTCTCTCGTTGTGCATCTTGCTAAATTAGATGGCCCTGGATATCTCCCTGCGACCTCAAAAGGAGAAAACCTTCCAGCTGTAAAGCGCTTAGGAGAGTCTTCTCTTCTTTCATATTCAGAAGAAGGGCTTCTAAGAGAGGCTGAGAATCTTCCGGTTTGAGCGCTATCAATTGAAAGAGTTCTCTCTCTTCGTTTACTCTCCAAAAGCTCAAGCATTTTGATATGTTTTACATAAAAAGGATCCACTGCGGCAACAATCTCTCTTGGAGTCAATGTCTCTTTAGCGTGTTCGGTAAAAAGTTTCTTTAGTCTTTCAAGTCTTGTTTTGAACGCTAGAATTTGCTTTTCATCAAAGACTTTATTTGTTTTTTCTAAATTTTTCGGATCAAAAAGATCATCCTCATGATCTGGATTTTGATCTACGATCACTCTAACCTCGGTTTCGTTAGAATCTTGAAGCTTATGTTTAGATTTAACTAAACTCGCTTTTTCAGAGACTAGATCTGCATATTTAATTTTTTCCTCAGAGACTTCAGCGACAATTTTTTCAATATCCCAACCTCTAATCAACCGAGCGCAATGAGCAAAATCTTGTTTATTCATAGTTTCATCTAAAAATTCGCTATTTAAAAAAGGTAGATGAGTTGCCGCCACTTGGTGGTCTATTTCTTCTACATCGGAGGTTGGTTCAATTCTATTTGGCATGCACTCTTCAGAATCTAAAATGACGTTAGTAATATTATCTTGTCTTGCATCCCTAAGTCCGATTGCTAAGGAAAAGAGTGTTAAAAAGGCGTAGGATTGCTTCTTTTTTTGCTTTGACATGCTTGGCATCGGGTTGAAAGGCTCTAAGATACCCACTAAATGAGAAGATTTCTCTTCTAAATCCTGATAAACTTTGGTTTGTCCACTCCAAAGTTCTTCGATTGGATGAAAATCATCAAAAACTTCCTCATCTTCAGACCATTCAGAGGATACCTCTGAGGGGTTTGCTCTTTCATCAAAAGAGGCGCTAGCTCTTGCTCCTTTCTCTTTTTCATATAGAGCGTTTTTTTGTACAAGCGAGGAAAAAATATCATTCATACTTTCAAAAGGAGTTTTTTGTTTTACAGCAGTGCTAATCGTAAAAAAAACTCCAGGCAAGCTTTGAGCTTCAAAGCCAAGTAAATGAGCGATTTTTCTAACTGTTGTTTCAACTTGAGCTCTCTTGCTTCCGATTTTAAAGATAGCGGTTGGCTCAAGCTCTCTGGATTCAGCGCCAGGAGTCCTTGAGCGGCAAGAAAGAGTTTCAGTGATCTGAGTTATAACTTGGGCTTTTTCTTCTTTTTGGTATCCTGAAAGATTATAGACATAATATACACCTGGATCTCTTGGTGAGGGGATAATCTCAGAATCTAAAGAGAGTGTTTCTATAATTTTCCCCCTCATAACTGCTGCTGCTTTTTCATCATGGGGATGAATCCCAAGAGCAATTAAAGAAGAGGTGGCTTCTTCTGTTTTCGAAGATAATTTAATAATATTTAAATGCTCTTGAATTTGTTGATAGGGTCTGATAGAAGAAAGAGATGCCACAAAAACCACCTTTTGTAAAAAAAAATTAAATAGGTAAAGACTCTATCACAAACGAGGAATAAACAGACATGATCTTCTTAAATAAAAGTCCTAAAAAAGTTCTTGGTCTTTTCCAACTTGTGATGATCAACGTAATAGCAGTAGATAGCATAAGAACTCTTCCCTTTGCTGCTGAATATGGCTTTTCTCTTATCTTCTACTACCTTCTTGCCTCCTTGGTCTTTTTTATTCCTAGCGCTTTGGTTTCAGCTGAGCTTGCAACAGGCTGGCCGACAACAGGAGGAATTTACATCTGGGTCAGAGAGGCTTTTGGTCCAAGGTGGGGGCTTATTGTCATTTGGCTTGAGTGGGTGTGTAATGTTGTTTGGTATCCAACAATTATGGCTCTTATTGCCGGAGTTTCAGCCTATCTTCTAGACCCCTCTTTAGCAGACAATAAATTTTATATAGTTTTTATGATCCTCACTCTTTTTTGGGGGGCAACCTTTGTCAATTACCTAGGAATGAAATCCTCTTCTATTATGAGCACTTTTTGCGCTATTTTAGGGACGATATTCCCCATGATTTTAATTGGAGTGCTTGGAGTTTATTGGGTGGCAAAAGGAGAGCCAAGCGAAATCGGATTTTCTTGGAGAGAGTTCTTCCCAAATCAAGATTCCACTGAAAACTTAGCTCTTTTGAGCAATGTTCTTTTTGGATTAATCGGTCTTGATATGGCGGCAACCCACGCAGCTGAAATGAAAAACCCAAGAAAAGACTATCCGGTTGCACTTTTTTTCTCAGTGATTATCATCATCGCAACGATTGTGTTTTCTTCCCTTGCCATTGCAATTGTTGTGCCAAATAATGATTTAAATCTTGTAACGGGATGCCTTCAAGCTTTTACAATCTTTCTAACGAAATTAAAACTCTCTTTTCTTGTTCCCTTTATTGCAGTCATTATTGTGATAGGGAGCATTGGAAACGTAGGAGCTTGGATCATCGGACCTGCTAAAGGGCTTATGGTTGCTGCAGAAGATAAAGGACTACCTATTTCTTTAGCTAAAAAAAATAGACATGGTGTTCCAGCTAAAATTCTCACCCTTCAAGCACTTGTTGTTTCAATTTTATGTATCGTTTTTGTTGTAATGCCCTCTGTTAGCAGCTCTTTTTGGATTCTATCTGCAATTACAGCTCAAATTGCAATGGTCGTTTATTTATTTTTATTTATAGCGGCAATCAAACTTAGAATCTCAAAACCTTTAACACCTAGAGCATTTAAAGTGCCATTTGGGAATGTGGGAATGTATATTGTCTCTGGAGCTGGAGCGATTTCTTGTCTTATTGCAATAGTACTTGGATTTATTCCACCCCTACATCTACAAATTGGAAACGCCATTGAGTATGAGATTATTTTAGTCTCAGGTATCGCCCTGATGTGTTTACTTCCTTATGTGATTTATAAATTTCATAAGTAAGAAATTAAGATTTAGGTTTCATCATCAAAAACGCTTTGGTTCTTAGATCTAAAGAAACTTTTTTTAAAATTGCAAACCCTGCTTTTTCATAGCACGCAATTGCGTTTTTATTTTCAATTTCTGGATCGACAAAGCAGTATTTAAATTTTGTGAAAACTCGGCTTTTTAAAAATCTTCTTATCATAATAGGCCCAATTCCCCTGCCTAATTGGGCCTTATCTCCTATGAAAAGATCGATTCCTGCAGCTTTCTCCATCATAGAGCTCATTGCATGATCCGCCCACTGATGACGCTTTGCGCTATAATATTGGATATAACCAAGAGGCTTTTTATTTAAATAACAAATGAAACCAAAAATCTCTAGCTCTTGAGAAATATATTTCTTGTATTTGTCTAAAAAAGAGGCGTAGTCTAACTTTTTCTTGCCATACCACTTAAGAACGTGGGAGGAATGATACCATCTAAAAAGAAGAGGAAGATCTTCAAGTGCTAATTTTTTAAATGAAAACTTCATAAAAAATAATAAATTAATTAAACAATCGAAGGATTTTAAAATAATATGGAATTAAAAAAAAGAATCAAAAGAAGGCTTATTGCAATTAAAGAATTTTTTATCAGCAAAAGCTCAAGGCAAACTCTTCTAAAATATGCGATTTCATACCTAAATCAGAAAAACGCCAACTCTAAAATTAATTCTTTAACCCTTGATCAATTTATAGAAAAATGCCCTGAAATAAAAATGATACATTTTGATCTTAGAGAGGGAAATTTAAGTTATAAAGAGCTGATGATTTTATCCACTCTTATTAAATGTTATCAGCCAAAAAACCTATTAGAAATCGGAACATTTAACGGAATCACAACTCTTCATCTTGCAATCAATAGCTCTGATGCAAGTAAGATTCATACTCTTGATTTAACAAAAACCTGTCCATCCGCTGTTTGTTTTACTCTGAAAGAAGATCTAAAATACATCGTCGATCAAAACAAAAAAAATAAAGCCTACCAAAGCTCATTGTATAGATCTAAAATCGTTGAACATGAAGGGAATTCACTCTTCTATGACTTCGAAATTTTTGGAGAGCTTGATTTTGTTTTTATAGATGGTGGTCATAGCTATGAAGTTGTAAAAAGTGATACAGAAAAAGCTTTTAAAAGCCTCAAAGATGGGGGCGTGATTGTTTGGCATGATTACTGCGTCAATTGCGAAGGAGTCTATTTTTATCTTAACTCTTTGCCGCTTGATTTAGTCCATATAAGTGGAACATCGTTTGTGTTATATGAAAAGAAAAGAGCCACTTTATAAATAAAGTGGCTCCATGTAGACTTTAAAAAATTACTTTGTAGTTTTAGAAAGTCTTGGTCTATGCATAGCAGTTTTAAAAGAGATAAGAGCAAAGTAAAGAACTAAGAGTAACACAAAAGATGTTACCAAAGGATCTTTATTGTTCTCGTATACAGCTACACCTGTAGACATCCAAACAAGTGTTAAACCGAATGTAACATCTGGACGGTAGTTAAGGAAAAGTGATCCCACAAATCCTACAACTAAAATCGCTATGATATTCCATGCAGTTTCTGTCACTCCCCACCATACTAGATCATAGTGGATGCAAAACATAGAAATCTCAGAAACTAATCCGAAAATCGTTGCAGCAGCTATGATGCTAAATGGAAAATGCACGCACCAATAAAAACCGTTAGAAACTCTATCGCGCCCAACTCCAACTCTATCGTAGATTAAGAAAGCGCTAATAGCGCCAGCAATCATCCCGATGAAAGCGATAATTTGCATTTGATAGAAAAATCCAAATGTCCAAACGATGTTTGCCACAACAAATACAACAAAAAGATAATCAATAGATCTTAAAACTCTATCGTTTCTTCTTGATTTCATTGCTTGGTAAACAACGAAACAGAGTAAAAACACAAATACAACCAAATGCATTAAATACCAGCTGTATGCAGCAGGCATAAAATCTGGTCCGTATTGAGCTACTACGTCCATTAAATAAGTAGAATTAAACGGCATCATCATCGCACATACAGAGATTACAACAAGTGCAACGTATGCAGCAATGTTGACCATCTGTCTTATGAAATGATTTGACACCTCATGTTTTGTTGCCATATATATATGCTCCTTTTGAGTTATATAATGATAAACTCACACTATAAATTTGGAAAAAAAAATACAAGAATTAATTTAAATTAATTTTTATCTAATAAGGGATAGAAATCCTAATGTTTAAAAATAAATCATTTAAGGAATTAAAACTGTTTATTTTTTAAAGATTTAATAAATTCAAAAAGGAGAAATTTAGACGATTGGATTAGAAGTAAAGAAAAAAAAAGCAGATTAGAATTTTAGATAGACCCTACAAACTCGATCATCTTAAAGTTCTTTTCGATGATGAATTTGTTAACGATGCATTAATACAGTTTGTTCTAAAAGATACTCGTTCTATCCCCCCTGAGATTATATACCACAAAGCTCTTAAAGAAGAAACAATCAAAGAAGCTATTGAAATCGCGAGGGAAAACGGAAACGAGTCGCTAGTAGACACTCTCATTTTTAGACTTCCTATTTTGGAGGCATCTCTTTACCGTCTTTTATACGTTCAATGTACAATTTCCTAAAGCCTCCAATCAGAGCTCAATGAATTTTGAGCTCTAATTCACCCTTTTTTAAAGCGCAAAAGGTGAGTTTTTTCTGAAGTGGTATCATTTTTTGATAGCTTAAATGTCCGCAGTTGGATCCAAATACAATCGGGTAATTTTTGTCTTTGAAGTAGTAAGAGAATAGATGATATAAGTCTGAAAGATCTCCTCCTTCAAAGTTTTCAAAAGAAGCAAGAATCAATCCTTTCAAATTTTTAAATAGACCTGCTTTTTCGCATTGAAAAAGCATTCTATCGATTTTATAAAGAGGCTCATTTATATCCTCTAGTAAAAGGATATTTCCATCCCCTTTTGGTTGCCAAGGGGTCCCAATTAATGAAGTGAGCACACAAAGGTTCCCTCCAATAACTAAAGCTTCCGCAACTCCCTTTTTAAAAATATATGAGTCTTTAAAGAAACCACTTAGATAGGTATTCCAACAAACTTCCCCTGATAAAATTGAAAAGAGCTCGCCTCGCATTCTTTTTTGATCCTCTGAGGGGTTTTCAGAAAATAGATAGCTTAAAGTCGGACCAAGGAAAGTTGGGGGCGAGTTAAATTTGGAAAAGGCAAGATGCAAAGCGGTGCTATCACTCATCCCAATAAAAGGTTTAAAATTTTTCTTAAGCAACTTAAAAGGAAGACTCTCAAGGAGTCTTGAGGCTCCAAAGCCCCCTCTTGCTGCCCAGACAAGCTTCACTTTAGGATCAAACCAAACATCTAAAAAAGAATTTAAGCGAAAAGTGTCATTTCCAGCTAAATAAAGAGCTTTTTCGCCATAATTAGAGCAGAGCTTCACCTCATATCCTAGATTAATTAAACCTTGATAAATCAAGCTCTGAAGAGTTTTTGAGAGGGGGCCAGAGGGACAGACAACCCCTATCGTATCCCCTTTTATTAATTTAAAATCTAACACTATGTAATTTATTTTTTACTTAATCATTAATTGTAGTTTTATTATAATTCACGAAATTAATTTGAGGTTTTAAATGAATAAAATTAGTTTTATTATAATCTCTTTTCTTTTAGGTTTTAAATTCCTTTTAGGAAGCTCCTCAACCCAGGCCCCAAAAATCCAAAAAGAAGATATTACTTATAAATATTATTCGGAAAAAGAACTTTATAAATTTTTAGAGCGCTACGAAGAGCCCTACACTGACATTTATTCTCTTATTTTTGTCAGCCAAAAACTCACTCCATTTAAAGTGATGAAAGAGCTTAGAAGACTTGATTTAATTCATAACTGCCCCTACAGGGAGTATAAACTTCTAAATGTAGTTTCAGAAAACGAGCTTATTTTTGAAGCAACCACTCAAAAAAGTCCTCTTTTCAAAGAAAAATATGATCTTGTAAGATTAGTTTTAAAACCAAGCGGTCTAACTAAGATTGAGCTAACAAAAGAGAGTAAACCTCATTCAGAGGAAGAAAAATTAGCTCTGATATCTCAAATTAGACAACTTGAGCTTTGCACTACCTAGAATTTAAATGCTTTAAAGAAAAAATTTCATAGGCTTTTTCAAACTCCTCCTGCAAGTCCATTACATACTCTATGATTTTTTTATTTTGCGAGTAGAAAATCAATGCGGTTTTCCAAAATTGCACGCTCTCTTCTGAGATTGGAAAATTCAACCTTTTATCCTTTTGTAAAGACATAATTGAAGAGGAGGGTTTTTCACTAAAAAATTTATATAAGACTCCATGCCAAATAGCAAGTTTCTCCACACGAACTCCTGTTAAAATTTCCCCCTCAGAGATGCCGCTTAAGTAACTCGAAGCCTTTCCACTTAAGAGCTTTGAGTAAATCACCTCATCTTCAAGGAAAGAAATAAAAACTTTTAGGTGATTTTTGGGAATCACTCCAATCATTTCCTCTACCCCCCATTTCTGAAGAGTCTTCTCTCTTTTTTCTGCGATATAATGAAAAAATCGACTTCCAGCCTCAAAGGGGTCGTCTGTCGAAAAAATTTGTTTTAAACTGACATTTTTTTCAGTTTCACGCAGAATTGGGATTTCATCGAGAAATTGGATGTTATTCATTAAAACCCCTAAAATAAACTCCTGCTTTTGTTTTGAGTTATATTTATCCACTGTTTGCATCCAACTCTCAGAAATTTTCACATCTAAAAGCGCTCCAGTAAGTGTAAAAGGGGAAATTGAAATAAAAAAAACGATTATATTTATTATAAAATTTGGTATCATTTACGCACCTTTTTAAAATTTATTTCTTAATTTCTATCCTTGCAGATGTTAATCAAAAAATAAATTTTTATTTTTTAATAATTTTTATTTTATTTAAGAAAATTTAAAACTTTGAGTTTTTTTAGTGAATAGTAATGAATAAACGACTATAATCGATGAAAATCCTTTCCGGGTTCTACAAAATAATGAATAATTTCAGTCAAACAACCGCGTTCAGCAAATGGAGAGAGCGATTTTGGCCTATCCATTCCTTCGAAATTAAAAAATTGCTTCCTCTAATCTTGATGAAGTTTTTTATTTCCTTAGTTTATTCCATCCTAACTTGCATGAAAGATACACTTGTTGTTACTGCAAATGGATCAGGCCCTGAAGTCATCCCAGTATTAAAAGGATGGATCGTGTTGCCTTGTGCTATCTTTGCAACTATCTTATATGCAAAACTTGCTAATGTCTTCAAAAGATCGACTCTTTTTTACGGAACAATCGGCACATTAGTTCTGATTTTAACCCTATATGGGTTTGTGTTATACCCTAATGCAGACATTTTACAACCAAACCAAAGCGCAGACTGGCTCCTTCACAAACTCGGTGGTAAATATGGTCACTGGGTCTCTATTTATAGATATTGGATACAATCTCTGTTTTTCGTCACAGCTGAATTATGGGCAACTCTTGTAATTTTTCTACTCTTTTGGGGGATTACAAATAGTATTACAACTGTTGGAGAAGCAAAAAGAACTTATACCATTTTAATTGCAGCTGGAGATGTTGCAACTATCATGGCTGGACCTTTGATCCTCTTCTACGCAAAAAAATTCGCTCACGTTAACTTCTTACTAACAATGCAATCGATGATTGGATATGTCATAGTTTTTAGTTTAATTGTGATGGGACTTTACTACTATCTAACTGAAAAAGTGATGAAAGAAAAGAGGTTTGCTCTCCCAGAGGCTCTTAAAAAAGAGGAAGAGAAAACAAAACTCTCTCTTGCTGGCGGCTTAAAATTAATCTTCTCTTCTAAGTATTTACTCTCCCTTGCAATTATGGTTGTTGCATATAACCTTTCTATCAATCTAATTGAAGTAACATGGAAAGCTCATCTTAAGCAGCTCTACCCAAATGCATCTGATTATCAGGCCTTCATGAGCACACTTACAACATGCGTGGGAGTTGCAGCTTTATTCACGGTCTTGTTCATCGGAGGGGGGTGCATTAGAATATTTGGGTGGCACTTTAGCTCCCAGCTCTCTCCTGTTATCATAGGATCAACAGGACTCTTGTTTTTCTTCTTTGTTCTACTAAACAAACACTTTGCAATACCAACTGGATTTCTTTTTGGTCTCTCTCCGCTTGCCTTCTTAGTGTTCTTAGGGGCCTTCCAAAACGTGATTAGTAAAGTGATGAAATACTCTTTCTTTGATCCAACTAAAGAAATGGCTTTCATTCCTCTTGATATCGAATCAAAAATCAAAGGAAAAGCAGCAATTGATGTCGTCGGATCAAGATTTGGAAAATCAGGATCTGCATGGATTCAAGTTGGGCTGATTGATCTTCTTGGAACAGGTTCCATCTTATCGATCACACACCTTTTAACTCCAATTATTGCGGCATCTATCTTCTGCTGGATTGTTTCGGTAAAATACGTGAATAAAGAGTTTGTTAAGAAACAAAAAGAAGCCTCCCTTTAGTAGAATTACCTTAACCTTCTATAAAGGTTAGGGTAATTCTTTAAAAAAATCGTTGATTCTTTAATAATCCAAAAATTAAGTAATCAATGTTTTAATTTTATGCGCTTTCTTTCATTTTTTCTTTTTTTTATCCCCCTCCTATTTTTTGAAAAAGGATATAGCAGAAATACACCAGAGGATTATCTTCAGGAACCTCGCGAATTTAAACCCTGGTTTACAGGTCCAATTATCGCTGGGAGTGGAAGAGTTCTTCCAAAAGGTCTCGCGGAATTTCAACCCTACTTTAATACTTTTTTTTTTAATAAACACTATGAGAACAACTGGGAAAGCACCTCTATTCCAACACTTGTTTCGTTTAACCCCTATTTCTATATCGGATTTGGACTTGGAGGTAACACGGAGCTTGTTTTAAGGGGTGGCGTAGAGTTTAATTCAAGAAGTCATCAATATGATGCAAGAATCGAAAACCTAGCTGTTTCTTTTGGCTTTCAACTCTCAGAGGACGCAAGAGGAACATATTTTCCAGATTTAAAGATTTCAATCAGCCAAGAATTTCCAACTGGCCACTACCAACATTTAAATCCCAAAAAGCTTAGAACAGACATTACAGGAGATGGTTTATATAAAACTGGTATAGCTCTTTTAACTCAAAAACTATATCACTTTGGCAAGCACCTGTTTAGACCAAGATTAAATCTCATCTATAGAGTTTCTCCAAGAGGAAGCATTGCAGGGTACAACGTATATGGGGGAGGTCAGCAAACAAAAGGAAAGATAAATACTGTTCATTTTTTAAATTTA
>Ga0172373_10005963_pt1 | contig 16413 bp, 12 predicted proteins | sample Lak10m_2_FD_114546 | JGI IMG/M metagenome (GOLD analysis project Ga0172373, IMG submission 114546) | Freshwater microbial communities from Kabuno Bay, South-Kivu, Congo - kab_092012_10m | ecosystem: Environmental > Aquatic > Freshwater > Lake | place: Democratic Republic of the Congo...
AAACAAGCCCTGACCGACTGTATTCAAAACGCGCATACAAAGCACAGAGATGAATTGGAAACCTTACTGTCATGGAATTTTCAGTCTTTCCAAAAAGTAAAGATCTCAACCGTTTAGAGTATATGGGTATAAGTTTCGACCCACATTGAACCACATTTAATACATACCACACCCCGCACCCATATATGGAGATAGGGTGCCGAGAACAGAATAAAACTCTCCATATAGCTGAATAATCGTATACGGGAATGGAATTTCTCTCATAAACGATCATGCCGCACTTACCATCAAAGGGTGCAAATTTAATAGAAAAAATGTCTTGACAATCCATTGCCTTCGCAGGATTGTCAAGACATTTTTTTTCATTACAAGCTGTTCTCTACAACCAAACTACAAGGAAGGTCAAGAACGTGTGTTCACCTTGCCATTGTTCACCCCACTATCCTTCGCGCGGATATGCATCAAGTCTTTGTTAAAGCTAAAGACAGCGGTTACCTCGTCTTCATCACCGGTCACAGCCGCACTGCGGATATTGAGTTGAATGTCACATTAGGGGTGCATGGTCCCAAGAACTTGTATGTGTGGATGATGGGTAAATAGATCGGGATACGCACTCAAGATAATCTTTTATTGCGAACAGTGCTCCTTTTTAGGGGTAAAATATTTATATGGCAACATTCTCGCGCGAAGAAATTCAAGATGGCTTACGGCGGCTTGGTGAACTGGCGCAGAGTCAGGGTTTACATGTGCGGCTTGCGCTTGTAGGTGGCGCGGCAATGGTATTGGGATATGACGCCCGACAATCCACACGTGATGTAGATGCTGTGATTCTGTCCCCTGCTGAAGCAAAACTTGTCAGAAATCTGGTAAAAAAAATCGCTGATGAAAACGATTGGCCTGAAGATTGGCTAAACGATGGAGCTAAGGGCTATATGGTGGGCATCAGTGAAGGGTCGCTTTTATTTAGCGCACCAGGAATAGACGCATTCTCCCCGTCACTTGCGCAATTGCTTGCGATGAAACTTTGTGCATGGCGCGATGATCTTGATATTTCCGATGCCCGCCGTCTTTTACAGAAAATTGTATCAGGACGCGGCAAAGATGAAATATGGGCAAACCGTGAACCGTATCTTGTCCCGGGAGATGAATTAACTGCACAATACGCCTTTCTAGATTTATGGGAGACTCTATATGGAACTGATTGAACAACTTGCTGAAGCAGCGCTTCAAAGGGATAGTTTGCGGCTTCGTAGTTTAGTACAGGATATTGCCCGCGCTAACGTTAATTGGAGCCTGATTTTGCGACCGAAAACAAACGATTTACGTCTGCTTGCTTTATCTGCATCGCTAGCGGAACTTTTGGCGTCCCGTCAAAAGCAAGAACCTCCTGCGTGGACAAAAGAGATTGATGCATTACAAGAACCTTTCTATTTACTTCAATCCGCAGAGAAGATGAAACGCTTACGTTTGCTTTGCGAAACCCAATCGCCTGAGCCTATGCGGAAACGCCACCTTTATGCCCCGCCAAATTTTCTTGAATTTGCATAAGCCCATGCTGTTTATGTCGATATTCTTTTGGCGGTTGATCGATATTCGTCATTGTCTCTAGTTTCTACCTCACAACCGTAAGCGGATCTGTCCGGCGGGGTATATATCTGGTATACGGTTATAAATTCAGACCTGTAGTAGCATAATTATAGATGTAAGCGGCGGAGAGAATTCTCTCCGCCTTTTTTTTATTTTTTTACCAAAAATCTTACGCTGGTAGTTTATGTCGTCAGTCAGATATCTCGTTTTTTCGAACAGCTTCAGCGTACCACTCGCCTGAATCTTTGATGATCCGCTTCTGCGTGGTGTAATCTGTGTAGGCAAGACCAAAGCGTTTGGAGAAACCATGCCCCCATTCGAAGTTATCCATCAGTGACCAGACCATGTAGCCGCGCACGTCTACACCGTCGAGCATGGCAAGGCGGGTTTGGATGAAATGCTGTTTGAGGTAATCGATGCGGCGCGGGTCGTGGATTTTGCCATCCGCGCTGACTTCATCCTTGAAAGCCACGCCATTTTCGGTGATGTAGATGGGCGGCAGGTTGTACTCGCTGTTGATCTTGACCAACATGCGCCTCAATGCCGGTGCGCAAACTTCCCAGCCCATTTCAGTGTATTCTGAGCCCTCGATCTTTTCCACTTTTCCTTTTGCGCTGAGCACATTGCGTGAATAGTAATTGATGCCAACGTAGTCCATCTTTTGGGCGATCAATGCCATGTCGCCATCTTGAATATTGGGCATGTTCTTTCCCAACATATCATACACAGCGGGCGGATAATGCCCCTTGAAGAGCGGGTCGAGGAACAAGGTTTCGTTTTCGTCCCAAAATTTATTAGCAGCAGCCAAATCTTCGGCGGAGTTCGAGGCGGGTTCTGCCATCCATAAGTTAAGCACGATGCCAGCATTCGCATCCGGTTTGATGGCACGGATGGTTTGCATCCCCAGCCCGTGCGCCAGCATGAGATGATGCGCGACCTGATACGCCATGCGCCGATCTTTGAAGCCGGGCGCATGTTCGCCGGTGAGATAGCCAATGAAGGTAATAACACTCGGCTCGTTGAAAGTCGTCCAGTAGTTGACGCGGTCGCCGAGGCGCTTGAGCATGAGCGCGGTGTAATCGGCAAAGGCATGGGCGGTGTTGCGATTCTCCCAGCCGCCTTCATCTTGCAAGGCTTGCGGAAGATCCCAGTGATAGAGTGTGAGCAACGGCTCAATGTTGGCAGCGCAAAGACGATCTACCAAACGGTCGTAAAAATCCAATCCTTTGGAGTTGATACGTCCGCGCCCGTTCGGGAGAACTCGGCTCCATGCGGTAGAGAAGCGATAGGCTTTGAGCCCAAGCTGACGCATGAGCGCAATATCTTCTTCATAACGGTGATAATGATCGCAGGCGATATCGGCGGTATTGCCATCGTTGATCTTGCCGGGGGTGTGGCTAAAGCGATCCCAGATCGATTCGCCTTTGCCGTCTTCGTTCCATGCGCCTTCCACTTGATAGGCAGCAGATGCCGCGCCCCAGAGAAAATTATGTGGGAATTTGTAGTTTGTCATGTCGGTTTTCCGTTATGTGACTCGTTTGAAGATCAGCAAGGTATCGAGCGGGGTCGGGTATTTTTCGATCAAAACATTTCCAGTGACCATTTCGCCCGTCCAATAGTTTTTCCACTTTCCTTTGGGAAGATAAATATTGCGTTCCATTGTGTTCGGCGTAACCACGGGCGCAACTAAAAATTCATCACCTAATAAAAATTCATCATCACAGGTCAATGCGTATTCATCGGATGGGTCGAGCCAAAATATCGGGCGGATGATCGGCAGACCGTTTTCAATTGAAGCGCGTGCGATCTCTAAAATCTTCGGCGCAAACTCTTTGTGCAGGTTTGCATAGCGGCGGCAAAGTTCGGCTGCATCTGCGCCGTAATCCCACGGAGCCAGGCTAAATTGCATGGAAGGCAGCAATGCGTTCACCTGCGTCCAGCGGATCATCATGTCAGCGTCCGCTTTCTCATCATATTCGTTGCCGCCCACCATATCGGGCAAAATGAATGGGTAACCTGCCATACTCATTGCCAGCGCGCCCGTCAACACCGAGTGCAAACCGTTGTCCAATCCCCATGAGGTCGTCTTATCCCACTGGCGGAAGAAAATTGGTGCGGCTTGATTTTTCCAACCTGAGCGCACTTCTGTTAAGCGGTGATGATCCGCCACTGCGGCAACATAAATATTGCTGTATTCATTGGGATGGATTTTTTGATGTGTGACCGCATCATCGGGAAGAAAGCACGCTTCGCCCGCATCGAACTTGAAGCCGTCGCATCCTGTCTTGACCTGTAACTGATCCAGCCGCCCAAAGAACCACTCCAACGCCGACGGATTTGTCACATCCAGCAAGCCGCCGAGTCCCTGCCACCACGGCACAAGGTATGGAGAGCCATCAGCACGGCGCACAAGCCAGCCATTCTTCGTCCCTTCGGCAAAAGCGTTCGAACGTTCATCCAAAAATGGAATGACCCAAGTGGTGACCTTGAACCCCTTTGCGTGTAAGTCAGCGACCATCGCTTTGGGGTCTGGGAAGCGCTGCGGGTCAAAATCCAAATCGCCATAATAGACCTGCCAGCGGTCGTCAATTTCCATCACGCCGTAGGGATAACCGTTTTGGATAATTTCATCCGCAAAATTCAGCACAACTTCCTGATTGATGGCGGTTTTGTATCTTGCCCAGGTCGTCCATGTGGGTTTGGTAAATAAATCTTCTGGCGGCAGTTCGTGCGGATGCCCAAAATGGTTCACTTGATTTTTGTACGCTGTAACGGCATTATCGGAGAAATGGATATTCAGATCGAGAGAGCTGCCTTTGAAAACGAATAAGCCGTCACCCTCTGCGCCTTGATCGCGGAAGGGGCGGTCAGAGAATGCGCCGCGCCCATCCGTGACAAAACTCCACTTAAAGCGTGGGTGATCTACGGGCGGTTGATTCACACCGAACTCCACGGGAGAATTTGCGATGATGAGCGTGCCATTGGACGAGAACCAGGCGGGGTTCATCACTCCGCTCAAGCCTGTCGGTCCATTGTCAAAGGTGTGAAAAGGTGCGCTGTGCATCATCAATTTATTGAGCGGATGCTGCTGGTGGATAAGTTCGCCGCCGCCATACCAGTGCCCGCCAAGTTGGATTTTGAGCTCAACGAGAGAATCGCCCGGGGTGGTGGATAATGCCCAATGGTCAGCGACCCGTTCCAATTTAAGAGTGAAGCGCGGAAATTCCGCGGTGATGGATGAATCGTCGCTGCGGAGATTCGGCTTGGAATCAGAATCCAGCCGCACGGTCATCATCACGATATTATTTTTTTTGAACGAGATGGAGAAGGGGTGGGAGGTGGTTTCGAGGTGGATGGTCATGGTAGGTCAGAAAGCGGAATGCAGAAGGCAAAAGGCGGAAGGCTACGTTCTGCCTTCCGCCTTTTGCGTTTTTATTTGCGCGTGAATTTCTTGCCAGTGGCGAGTTCCACGCTTTTGTACGCGCCATCGTAAATGCCGATGCTTTTGTTCTTGACGATCTGGTCACAGAACATGGTCAGCAGGTCGTCGTAGTCGGTGAGCATGTCGATGGCTTGCAGGGTTTGCGGAATGGTGCGGACTTCAACGGTGCTATCGCCGATCTCTGCGCCGCGAATGGCGCCCCACATTTCATGTCCGCCGACGCGAGCGTTGAAAATTTTGGGAACAGGATAGAAGGCAAGTTCGCTTGGCTTGGTGATCATCACGTCCACCACGCGCATAAGGTAGTTAGTGGCGTACACGGCGTGGAAGGTGTTGTCATGCAGGAAGACGTGCAAGCCCTTGGCAGGTCCCTTGCGGATGCTGTCGGTGAATTCGCGGGTGTCGTCCCAGGTGAAGTGGGTTTGGATCAGGTCTTTGTAATCCTTGAGTTCGTCTTGCAGCCATTCCCAGTTGTTCTTGTGGTCGCCGAGGTTGACGAAGAGTGTAACCTTATCCTGCTTCACCAGCGGGATGACATGTTCCACGATGGCTTTGAAGAGTTCGCGCTGTGCGCCAGCGCCGCCCATCGTCAACAGGAAGCGGCGGGGTTCCTTGGCTTTCATGCGGCGCATACGATCATCACAATCTGCTTCGATGTTCTCGACCAGTTCATGATCCACATGATGACCGGTGTAGAAGAGCGCGTCTGAGGGAGTGGGCTTGAGGGTCTTGCCTTTGTCATCGAAACCGCGCATGACGCGGAAGCCGTAATAGCCAGAGGGAGATTGAACCGCATGTTTAGCACCTTCAGTAAGCTGGAACGCCATGGGCCAGTTATCGAACATCATGTCCACCACGTTGGTCATGCCGCCAGCGACCGCGCCCATGCAGTTCCACATGTGCGAGGTGAGGATGGGCATGTCAGATGGAAGCGCACCGTAGAGATTATTGAAGAGTTCGCTCATCTTGAAGTCTTTGACTTCGGTCTTGAGAAAGCGCCAGGGCCAGGTGCTGGTCATGTAGTTGAAAAGCTGATCCAAACCGGGCAGGGTCGGTTCGCCAGTGGTGAGTGATTCCCAGACGTACTTATCGAACCACGGATAACGCTGCGAGATGCGCGAATATTTGCTGTAGTTGGTATTGCACCAGTTGATCACGTCGGTGCTGATGCCGGGGATGCCGAGCAGGTCGAGCCAGTAGGGCGTGAAGCCCATCGCCTTGGCGGCAGAGACGCCTGCCATGGCAATGCGATAGTGACCGAAGCCCATGCGGATGGTGCTGACGATCACGCCGTTCTTTTTGTCTACGGGCTGTCCGCTGCCGTTGCGGACGATGTTCTTCAGCCCGAAAATTTCGGAACCGTAGGGATGATCTTCCACAGTAAGGTTGAATTTTTCATTTGGGTCGTACTTGAATTTCTTCGCCAGCATATCCTTCCATGCATCGGCGGCGCGAGATTGACGCTCTGTAATGGGGTTGCCGTACACTTCGTAGCGGCCGTTCTTCTTTTGCAGCATGACGCTTTCTCCTAAATGAGGTTTAGTTACAGGTATCTTTTGAAACCGCCAGCCTATTCGGCTGGCGGTAATTTTTTTGATCTATCCTTTGACACCGCTGCCCGCCACACTCTCTACAAAGAAACGCTGACCAAGAATGAAAACGATCAACGGTGGGACGATGGCAATGGCTGCGCCCGCAAGGATGAGGTTGGGCGTGTCGGAGGCACGTCCGCGCAACACGTTGAGGGCGAGGGTGAGGACGTGATTCTTCTCATTGCCTACGTTGATGATGACCAGCGGCCAGATGAATGAGTTCCAGGCGTAGAGAAAAGTAAAGGTCGCCTGTGTGGCTAGAGCGGGGACCGAGGCGGGGATGATGATGTCTTTGAGAATCGCAAAACGTGAGGCGCCATCCAGCAATGCGGCTTCTTCAATTTCTTTGGGGAAGGTGATAAAGTGCTGGCGCATGAGAAAGGTTCCGTAGGCGGTGAATATCCACGGAATGACGAGCGAGGCGAGGCGGTCTGTCCAGCCGATGAGCACCATCAGTTGATAAAGCGGCACAATAAGCATGACGAAGGGAATCATGATTGTGCCAAGATAAAAGACAAAAACCGTATCACGCCCGGGGAATTTGAGACGGGCAAAAGCATAGCCGCCAAAGATCGATGTCATCAACTGCCCCACGACCACCAAAACCGTGACCAGTGTGGTGTTGGTGAGCGCGCGCCCAAGGTTATTCAACTCGATGACTTCTTTATAATTTTCAGGATGCCAACTGACATTTTCCACGGGTTCACTCAAGCGGACATTCTGAAAAACCGGTTCAGACTCAGGATTTTGTGGGTCAATAAATTCTCCAACCGTGGTCTGGCTGACAAGGATCATCGGGACGACCTGCCCACCCACTTCCACATCAAAGAGTTTGACCTCTTCCCCATTGACGGTGACCTTCTGTTGATTCATCACGCCGCCGGTGGGCTTAACCTCGCTGACAAAACTCTCAACGGTGTTGGTCAGATCGTCAGCAGGGGCATAGACGCCGACCTTGATGTTGCTTTTGGAAAGTGCATACTCCTTGCGGATGCCGTCCACCTCCACAAAGTAAAGCGGAAGCGGTTTTTCATATCCTTCCACCTGGACCGTGACCGGGTCACGCGGCAACATGCGCGGCGGGTAACGGAAAGTATCTGCGGGGATCTTGAAGGAGGTCGAAAGCATGTAGAAGAACGGGAACAACATGACGATCGCGAAGAATGTCAAAACAAAATAAACGAAAAAATTGTTCAGGAAGCGCACGAGGCGATAAGATTTCATGTTCATGTCTGTCTCCGCTTAGCTTTCGTAAATGCTGGAACGGCGCTGGCGCTGGAATTGGATCAACGTCAGACCGAAGATGACGATAAAGAGTACCCATGCAATGGCTGAGGCATATCCTTGCTTAAAGTTTTGGAAGCCGCTGCGATAGAGGTACAAAACCAGCGTAATAGTCGAGTTGTTCGGTCCCTCTGGCGGGTTCATTAGGATGAAGACCTGCTCGAAGACTTGCATGGCTTGAATAGTAGTTGTAGAAACGACATAGAAGGTCGTGGGTGCAAGCATGGGCAGGGTGATGCTCCAGAACTTATCCCAGGCTCCGGCGCCATCTACTGTGGCAGCTTCGTAAAGTTCGCCGGGGATGTTCTGCAAACCAGCGAGGAAAAGCACGGTATTGAAGCCCATCGTCTGCCAGGCGGCGATAATGATGATGGCAAAGAGAGCAGTCTTTTCATCGGAGACCCATTGGATCTTCGGGTCAATGACGGCGACATTGAAGAGATTATTCCAAAACTCAATACCCAATGTGATGAAATAGTTGATGTACCCGATAGTCGCGTTGTACAACCATTGCCAAACGAGCGAAATACCCACAACCGCCGCAATGCTGGGCATGAAGTACACAGCACGATAAAACTTCATGCCGGGTAATTTACTATTGAGAATGTTCGATAAGACCAAAGCGGGAAGTACGCTCAGAGGAACAGCGAACAGCACAAAGGTCAGGGTGTTTCGAAGCGCCAGCCAGAAGAACTTATCTTCCGCTGCAAAGAGGATGCCCGTATTCCCAAATATGAAGCGCCCCACTTCATCATAGATTTTGATATCCACAACATCTCGGGCGAGTTGATCGGGCGTGTCGAGGGTGATGAATTTTATATTGAGTATCTTGGCGTAGTTTTCGAAGCCAACCCAGTTTGGCGTGCGGATGGCATCTGAGTCGGTGAAGGAAAAATAGAACGAAAGCAAAAGCGGACCCGCGAAGAAGATGAGAAAGCCCAGCAAATTTGGTGAAAGGAACAACCAGCCGTTAATGACCTGCTCATGCCCGGTCTTAACATTCAACGCCTGCGCGATATTCGTTTGACTCATCGACCAGAGTGAAAGCCCAAAGATCACCAAGCCAATCACTGCCACGATTCCAGCGGGTTGGGCGAGCTTCCCAAAGAAATAAATAATGCCATTGAGCGCATTCACCTGCCAGAGGAAAAGCACAAAACCGCCCAACATCACCCACTTGCTGACAGTCTTGAGGCTGTTTTCAGTATCCTTGTTCCTGGTTGGGAAATATTCCTCCAATATGCCGAGGAAATAGCCCAATGCCGTAATACCAAGATAAGGAATGCCCTTCCCGAAATTTTCAGCGAGGACATCAATGCCAATGAAAAACTCACCCACATTCAAAGCGAACACAAAGCAAACGACAAATCCGAGATAGTCAATCGTCAGGGAGGTCATACGACCCGCATGACTCCGCTTTGATATTTGATACGCTCCATAACCGCTGAAGACCGTGACCAAAACACCGACCAGCGAATATAGAATCTTTTGCCACACGAGGGCTTCTGCCATCGTTTGCCAGATCATCCCAACGGAAATTGCCGCGAGCAAAGCAGCCAATCCACGCCATACAGCATGGATGCGCAGGATCAAATTCGTCTGAGCGTCTATCTGTGATTGAGCCGTCATATTCTCATCTCCGTGAAATTGGGCGTCAGTGTGTTTACAAAAGAATCACAAAAGCGCAAAACAGTTTGAGTCTTTGGGATTTCTTTGTATATCGGACAAAGTGGGGCAGGCAAGGTATTGCCTGCCCCACAAGTCATACAGTATTACTTATTGATTGAAGGCTTTATTGGCTTCGTCGCAGATCGTGGTACCGAAATTTTCCACCGTGGTGGAACCGGTCAACACGCCCTGAATGGCGGGACCCATGATCTGATCGAACTGGGGCCAGGAACCAGCCCACAATGGACCTTCAGCGGTCGGAGCGGCAGAGGGATCGATGCCGTTGAGGAACGCCTGGTTATTGGCAGGCGGTGTGAAGGTGAGGAAGGCATCAAGCGCTTCCTGGCTCACGCGGCTGGGGATGTTCGCGCCGAGAGCGGCAACCTTGCCTTGGGTTTCAGCAGTGGTAAGAGCCTGAACGAGAGCCCAAGCTTCTTCAGGATGTTCGGTATTGGCGTTGATAACATACGCGCCCCAGAACAGCCAGTTACCAGCAGTTCCATTAGGACCAGCAGGCAGTTCAACGACATCCCAGTTGAAGTCCACGGTGCGGACGCCCGGGGTAGCCCAGCGTCCGTTCTGGAACATGGCAACCTTACCGGCGCGGAAACCGGGTTCGGGGTCTTCACCGTAGGGGGTGGCAACATCATAATCTTGATAGAGGGAGCGTTGGAAATCGAGACCAGCGAGAGATTCTTCGGTGTTGAGAGCACAAGCGGTTCGGTCTTCATTAAAGAAACCACCGCCAGAAGCATTCAACCACACACCGTAAGGACCCCACCAGGCAGAAGCGCCGTAGCCGTAAATATCAGAGCCGAGAGCGCGGGTAGCCTGAGAAACTTCAAGGAAGGATTCCCAATTCCATTCGCCGTTGGCAGCCAATTCACGGGGATCCGCAGCGCCAGCCTCAGCGATCAGGTCGAGGTTGATGTAAAGCGCGAAAGTAGACACATCACGGGGCAGACCCCAAACCGCGCCAGAGCCGTCGCCAGAAGCGCCGGTTTCAGGGTTGTAGGTCAGGTGGTACATGGGACCTTCGTAGAAGTCTGTGGCGGTGTAGCCTTCGGTTGCAGCAGCGAGATCGGCAGCGTTGAGGATCAAACCACGGGCAGCGAAATCAGCCACATCGGTTCCCGGAATCCAGAAAACATCAGGAGCGGTTCCAGCCGCCACTTCAGCGCGGAGTTGATCCTGGTAGTTCGCGCCTTCAGAACCACCGGGTTCATAGGTTAATGTGATACCATCGAGTTGAGCATCAAGTTCAGTACTGATATTGCTGTAAACGTCAATCTCTTCCTGATTGTCTGGGCGCGTGCGCCAGCGTAAAGCAACATCAGCGCTCGATGCTTCGGTGGCGGGAGCTTCAGTTACCGCTGGGGCTTCTGTCACCGCTGGTTCTTCAGCAGGGGCTTCGGTGGCAGCAGGAGCACAAGCTGCCAACATGAACGAGGCAATGACGAGCAGCCCCATGATCTTCACGAGCAAATTCTTTTTCATTTATTCTTCTCCTTGGAATTAGACGAACAAATCATCTTGCGATCAAGTAGGTTTTACTCTGAAAAGTATTACGAGGTTGAATCACCTCCTTTAACGGTGGATTGACGTACAACCAATTGAGCGGGTAATTTAAGAACAGTTTGCTCAACGGTCTTGTTTTGAATAATGTCGATCAGCTTTCGGATGGCTTCCTGACCAATGAGGGGCATATCCTGCCGCATGGTCGTTAGAGGCGGGTCAAAATAAGAAGACAATGGCATATCATCCACACCGATGACCGAGAGTTGATCCGGCACTTTCAAATTCGCATCCCGCGCCGCGCGCATCACACCCATTGCCATACGGTCATTCTGGGCAAATACAGCCGTCGGCAGGTTGCCCTTCCTGACGAAATCCAACAAGGCTTCGCTGCCTGAAGTTGCCGACCAATCTCCTTCGAACACCAGAGATTTATCAAACAAAATTCCAGCTTCCTTCAAAGCGCGTTGAAAACCTTCCAAACGGTCTTGCGAACAATCTTCTTCCATGGGTCCGGTCACCAACGCAATGCGCGTGTGACCCAGTGAGATCAAATGCTGTGTGGCTTCATACGCCACTTTCTCATCGTCCAATGAGATCGAGCAGACATTCTCATCGTGCGAGCGCGCCCCCACAAAAACCACCGGAAAATCCTTGGGCAGCATCTGATAGCGTTCATCGGCATACGGATTGATCACGATCAAACCATCCACCCGGCGGTGCCCCACCAATTCATCCACCAACCCATGAAACGCCTGCGAGTCTGAAGCCGAAGACGACAACACAAAATAATTATGCTGGCGGGCTTCCACCTCTGCCCCTTCGATGACACTGGCAAAGGTATAGTCTGTAAGATTGGGGGAAATGATGGCAAGAGTGTGCGTCAAACCGCGCGCCATCGAACGGGCGATCGCACTCGGACGGTATCCCAACTCCTCGATCGCCGCCTCAACCACCGCGCGAGTTTCGGGCAGCACATCGTCACTGCCATTTATCACACGTGAAACGGTCTGGTGAGAAACACCAGCATGGCGGGCAACATCGCGGATGGTAGGTCGGTTTGGAGTCATTTGATATAATGTGACCGGTCACGTGAACGGTAACATGAGTCTACAGAAAAATAATGTCCTTGTCAAGTAGGCAATTCCAAATTGAGGTGTTTTGATGGTCAACATTAGAACCAACCTGGCTAAAATCCAAGTTTCCACCTCCAACTACATTTGGGAATGGAATTCTGACACCGACCAATTTTGGCTACACGACAAATATGGTCGCCTTATCTCCCGCACCCAACACAAACCGCTCTGCATCACCTCCCCCATTCAACTGGAATTTACAACCGCCACACATGAAATTGGGGATGACCAAATCCGCATCACTTATCATGGACAAGACCCCGCCTCTTCCTTAACTGTGGTCTGGTCCTTCCACCCAGACTTTATCTCCCTCGAACCTTTTCTCCTCACCCTCCCCGCAGAGGTAGACCTCGTCCGCATTGTGTACTTCCCCGAACCAGATGGCAACTCCTACAAACCGTCCATGTACAGCCATTACGCCGTCGTCCCCGGCTTGACGATGAGCACCAACATCAGCCCCATCGTGGATTTGCACTCGCGTCTCAACACCACCGCCGTACTCGGCTCCGGTGCCATGCGCGGACCTGGTCTCACGCAACAATGGGGTTTGCCCGCCCATTACTTCTGCACCTTCAACACCTCCGACCGTTGGAATGCCATCGGCGCGAAAGCCCAACAAAGCGAAGCCGCCTGTTGGGGACTTGCATCCCTGCCCCAAGGCGACTTCCGCCTGGAGATTCGCGAAATCGGCATCAGCCCCATCCTCAACCTCCGCACAGACTTGTGGAAGCACAAACCTGATACCCTCGGCTTTCACTTCCTCATCACCTTTGGCGAGAATTATCACGAAGCCATACGCAAGTATTACCAAGTCTTGCAACGTGAGAAGTTCATTCCCTCTCCTGCTCAAACCGCCGTCCCCGGCGGTGACAGGTCGAAACAAAAAATACTTTCCACGAAAAAACAGGAGGTCATGCTCGCGCCACAATACAACACCTGGGGCGTAGAGTCTGCTCTCGCTCTGCCACCCGAAGAACTAACCGAAGACCTCGTCCGCGATACTTTCGGCAAACTTCAACGCTCAGGCATGAAAGCCAAAACCTTCGTCATCGACGACAAATGGGAAAGCGTGTATGGTGAACTCAAACACGACCCTGAACGCTTTCCAAATTTTGAAAGCCTGCTAAAAGACATCCGCGCTCAGGGATATAACATCGGCTTATGGGCGGCGTTTCTGCGTTGTCAAAACCCCGCCGCGCTAGGCTTGGACGAGTCTCACTTGTTGCAAACACACGAAGGCAAACCGCTCTGGCTTGACCATCAAACGTCCCGCTACGGCATCTTCGATATGACCCAGCCTAAAGTGCAGGATGTGTTACGTCAGCGCGCCAAAGACTTCATTCGCCGCTACAACCCCGACCTGATCAAATTCGACTTTGGTTATGAACTGCCCTCGCTCGATGTCGCCGCCCCGCAAGATATGACCTTTGCTGGTGAACGCCTCTTGCAAAAAAGTCTTGAAGTCATCGTCAGTGCGATGAAAGCAGAGAACCCAGACCTCGTCATCATGTACTATGGCCTCTCACCTCTGCTCATTGATTACTACGACCTGCACAGCCCCGATGACCTGGTCTACTGCGTCGGCGATTATGACCTTGAAACCAACCGCCGCATCTTCTTCAGCAGTCTGTGCGGCGAACTTGGCATGCCCACTTACAGTTCCTCCGGTTATGACTGGGACTCTGCCATCGACATCTGGTTCGACTCCGTCGCTTCGGGCAGCCTTGGCTCACTGCATTGTTTCGACGGCGACGAGAACGGGGAAAAACCGTCAGCGAAGCACATTGCCAAATTTAACGGGATCAACTCCCTCGTTAGGAAAGAAGCGAGATTCACCGTTAAGCCAATCCACGCAAAATGGCAGGGCGGTCTGCGGGCGGGGTTTAGTCCATCGTGGGAGCGCATCGAAAACGGAAAAACGGTTCTGCTTGCGCTGCGCACCCATCAATTCGACGGCAAGCCGACACCAAACAACTATAAAGATGTTATTGCTTTTAATATGCTGATGGTGATCGCCGCGCTTGATGATGAAAACATTGGCGAGTCAAGCCATATCGGCATTGTGCCATTCGGTGACGGACGTTGCAGCATCAAAAGCAAATACCGCCGCGCAACATTCATCGAACATCATCTTGGTAGAAAACCGAACAAATCACACCTGACCTTTACCAACGAACTAACCCTCAAACTTGTGCAAAACGAAACCCTCGAATGGTTTGAAATTATTTTTGAAAAGGAATGACTATGTTAAACAATCCTCACCGCCGTTACAACGCCCTCACAGGTGAATGGGTGCTCGTCTCACCGCATCGCGCCAAACGTCCGTGGCTTGGGCAGGTTGAAAAACTCGCCGTCGACTCACTGCCGCATTACGACCCCACCTGTTATCTCTGTCCGCGCAACGAACGGGCAGGAGGAGTCTTCAACCCCGACTTCACTGGCACTTATGTTTTCAATAATGACTTTGCCGCGCTATTACCTGATGTGGAGGGAGACACTTCGACTTCGCTCACTTCGACTTCGCTCAGTGCTTCCGCTTCTTCCCACCCGCTGCTTGTCTCTGCTCCTGAACAGGGAAAATGTCTGGTAGTTTGTTTCTCGCCCCGCCACGACCTGACCCTGCCCGAGCTTGACCTGCCCGCTATTGAAAATGTGCTCAACACATGGTCAAGCGAATCTGCCAAACTGATGGAGTTGGATTACATCCACTACGTGCAAGTCTTTGAAAATAAAGGCGCGATGATGGGATGTTCGAATCCGCATCCGCACAGCCAGCTTTGGTCACAGTCGCAACTGCCAAATGAGATCGTCAAGGAACTTGCCACTCAGAAGGAATACTTTGCGAAGAACGGACGTCTGCTATTGCTGGATTATGTGCATGAGGAACACAAGCAGAAAGACCGCATCCTCTTTGCCAATGACCATTTCACAGCGATGGTTCCATTCTGGGCAGTGTGGCCCTTTGAGGTATTGGTCACCGCTCACCGACCTACGGCTTATATGAAAGACTTAACCGCCAGCGAAGTCTCTGCTCTGGCAGAAGTCTTCAAGCAAGTCACCACCCGCTACGACAATCTCTTCGAAATTTCCTTCCCCTACTCGATGGGCTTTCACCAAGCCCCAGCCGACAATCAGCCTCATCCCGAATGGGTGCTGCACGCGCATTTTTATCCACCCTTACTTCGCTCCGCAACGGTCCGCAAATTTATGGTTGGGTATGAAATGCTCGGTATGCCCCAGCGCGATATCACACCCGAAACCGCGGCAGAACGGTTGAGAACATTACCAGACACCCATTACAAATTTTAAAAACAAAAAAAGATATTCATAATCACCCTCAACTTCATAAGATGTATTCGAAGTCGAGCATCTGACTGAGGTTGTGCAGCTCAGATAACAGGTCATTGCACACCATTGGCGAGCACGGCAATACGCAAGCCGTGCCCGCCATGCAAAATATGATTCAAGAGCGTGGTCTTGCCTGAGCCAAGAAAACCAGTCAAGACGGTGACGGGCACACGAGTATCCATAAAAAATCGTCCTTGTTAAATGAAAATCATTATCAATAAGAAAATCCCCCAAAGACAGGGAGTTTGCGGCTCCCTGTCTTTGAGAATTACAGGGTGTTTACTTCAAACCTTCAACGATCTGGGTGACGTTGTACTTCATCATCTCGATGTAGGTCGCGGCGGGTTCGCCATCGGTTAGGGTTTCGAGGTAGAGACTGTCCACTACTTTGACGCCCGTTTCAGAAGCGATCTGATTCGCCAGGTCGGCATTCTCTACCTCACCAAGGAAGATGGAAGGCGCGTCCGAGGCTTTGATGGCTTCGATGGCAGCAGCAACTTCCTGTGCAGAGGCGCTGGCTTCAGTGCTCAGGCTGGGGATGATGGTATCCACCACTTCAAAGCCGTAGTGTTCGGCAAAATAGCCCAGCGCTTCGTGGTTGGTCACCAACAAGCGGCGTTCCGCAGGGATGCTTTCCACTTGTTCTTTGATGAAGGCATCCAATTTCTGCAACTGTGCAATGTAGGCATCGGCGTTGGCTTTGTAGGTCTCTGCGCCCTCGGGGTCTGCTTTAATCAGCCCGTCGCGGATATTTTCCACATAGGTGATGACGAGGTTCGGGTCGAGCCACATGTGGGGATCACCTGCTTCGTGCGCATGTTCTCCGCCTTCGGCAGCCTGT
>Ga0172373_10005965_pt1 | contig 16407 bp, 21 predicted proteins | sample Lak10m_2_FD_114546 | JGI IMG/M metagenome (GOLD analysis project Ga0172373, IMG submission 114546) | Freshwater microbial communities from Kabuno Bay, South-Kivu, Congo - kab_092012_10m | ecosystem: Environmental > Aquatic > Freshwater > Lake | place: Democratic Republic of the Congo...
CGCCAAGTTTTATCTCCCTCCGAAAAGGATGGCGCAGTGAGCTCTCAGTTCCCTGCCTTAGTATAGTGAAACCCACTGGCACATGGCGTACTAGTCATACGCAAATACCAGAGGCGAGTAGCTATATGCAAGACAATAAATTGGCCTGACCGCCAAGTTAAATTGTTAAAGGTAAAGCTCTCGCTGTTACTAGTGGTGTAAATCCACCGGGGAGGCCAATTTCAAAATAGTGGTTGACAAGGATTGTCAAAGACTATATAATAGATAGATAAGTTGTTAAAACGTTCTTTAAAAGTTTTAAGTTTTAAGTTTTTGGGGGTTTAGCCTCATTAGGATAACTGTAGTGATACAGCCAAAGCAGAGTCGTCCTACACGCCTGCGCTAGCAATAGTCCATCTAAACAAGCCTGCTCACTACGGTGACGTAGCCTTTACTGATAAGACCGGTAGAGGTAACAATGAAGCTGGTGTCGGGGGAAGAACTTTAGTTTAAAGGCTGGCGATTACATCAAAAGGAACCTAAGCTAAAGAAAAGTAACAGGTGGTGCTGACTTCCCGACAAAACCAATCAGCCAGTTGGTATGAGAAAGGGTAGTGTTATGATCTGAAGAGTCGCATCTAAAGGTTGTAGCGCAGTATAAACGGGGTGTGGTTACGTTGTGAAACGTAGTCATGTGTCGTGAAGTACTACTGAGTAGTCCGCGAGACAAAAGGTACTTGGTGTGTTGTATTGTGTATTCCAAAAGAGTATGCATCAACTGTGTCAGCACATCATCGTAGGTTGCAAATGTAGCTCATTGGTAGAGCATCTTAATTTTAATAAGACGGCAGTTGGTTCAAATCCAACCATTAAATACAAAAAAGCAAAGTCTGACACGGTTGTATGTGAAAAGCATCTAATGCTCAACACGTAAGTGAATTGAGTTTGACGTAGCTCGCAAGGCGAAATCAATTTATGCTAGAAGGTTCGTAAAGGGTTAGCGCCTTTGAATAGCTCGCAAGGCTAACGGAAACAAAAGCGTAGAGTAATATACAGCGACAAGTCTAGTGCCTGACTTTAAAAACGGCGATGCTGTAAGTGGACTAGTAGACTAGCAATAGCTATTAGTGGATGTCTAGAGAAAGTAAGCTCGCAAGGCTTATAATAATGCTAGAGGCACTTATATAAAAGGCGTAATCTCAACCTTTTAACTTTTGAAAGCACACTCACTATGGTATCCGGTACGAAAGTAAATTTAGCCGAGTGTGTTTCCAAAAGTTTTATAGCGGGATGGAGAAGTGGCAACTCGTGAGTCTCATAAGCTCAAGATCGGCGGTTCGAATCCGTCTCCCGCAACCATGTTTTAACGCCGACTTAGCTCAGCAGGTAGAGCAGCGCACTTGTAATGCGAAGGTCATCAGTTCAATTCCGATAGTCGGCACCAATGCACCATTCATCTAGAGGCCTAGGATACCGCCCTTTCACGGCGGGTACACGAGTTCGAATCTCGTATGGTGTACCAGTATTATGCCTTGGTGGTGGAATTGGTAGACACCCCGGTCTTAGAAGCCGGTGCAGCGATGCGTGAGAGTTCGAGTCTCTCCTAAGGCACCATATGCGGGATTGGTGTAATGGTAGCACAAGAGTTTTCCAAACTTTTAGCGAGGGTTCGATCCCCTTATCCCGCTCCAGACACTAGCGTTACACTTTGAGCTTTAGCGAAAGTGGGTCATTGCCAATACCATAACGGCAGGGTGCGCACGATTTGGCTTAGCGGCCTACCCCAAGTCCTGTTTCCGGGAGCCTTGAGAGTATCGTGGGTTTTTACTGTTTAATACCAAAAGTAAACAGGCGGACAGGGTAACTACTCAGTTCTGGGCCAGGTGGTGCTGGTAGCAGGACACTTACACGGGGGTGTAGCTCAGTTGGGAGAGCGTTTGGTTTGCAACCAAAATGTCGCAAGTTCGATCCTTGTCACCTCCACCAATTTTATGCGGGTATGATGTAATGGTAACTTACGACTTTGCCAAAGTTGAATTGCGAGTTCAATTCTCGCTACCCGCTCCAAGTAGTAATGCGCGGTTAGCTCAGCGGTAGTAGCACTTGCCTTACAAGCAAGATGTCGTAGGTTCAATCCCTACACTGCGCACCAGTTTTATTCCGGAGTAGCACAGCGGTAGTTGCACCTGACTGTTAATCAGGGTGTCGGTGGTTCGATCCCACCCTCCGGAGCCATTTTTATAGTCGATTAGCTCAGCGGTAGAGCGATGTGTTGATAACGCATGGGTCAGTGGTTCAATCCCACTATCGACTACCAGTATTCCCTAATACCAGTGGGGTTTGAAAGGTAAGTAGTAGCCCGAACGAAACGGTCGCTGTGAAGCCACTGTTAGTAGAAAACCTAAGGCCTCCGTGCCGACAAGCTACTAGAACTAGAAAGGGAATCTCAACAGTGAAGATATAATAGTAGCAACTGTTGACTAACACAAGTGGTTACTAGTTCAACAAGGGAGAAAGCTGCGACTATAGTTTTTCGAGGTTAGGAGAGCGCAGAAAACCGCCCAACATGGAAGCGTGGCAGAGCCCGGCTTAATGCGTCAGTCTTGAAAACTGAAGGACAGAAATGTTCCGTGAGTTCGAATCTCACCGCTTCCGCCAATTTTTAATCCTCCTGTAGTTTAATGGCAAAACAGCGGGCTTATACTCCGTAGCAACAGATAATTGGCTGATCCAGGTTCGAGTCCTGGTGGGAGGACCAATGCTCTTATAGTTAAGTGGCATAACACAGCCATGGTAAGGCTGTATTCCAAGTTCGATTCTTGGTGAGAGCACCAGCAGTAAAAGTTTATAGGCGTGTGGTGAAGAGGCTTAACACAGCGGATTTTGATTCCGTCATTCCTAGGTTCGAATCCTAGCATGCCTGCCATATAAATAAAGAACAGTCCGGATCACTGATGCCTGGAAACTTATCACTAGCGGATAAGACACAATGGAACAACATCAAATTATAGCTGGAATTTACCAGTGAACCCTATGGACGCATAGGGCTACGGGCATCCTGGGGGATAACTCCAACTATTCCGGTGTAGTGTCAACGGCAGCACGATGGTCTCCAAAACCACAAGACGCGGTTCAAATCCGTGCACCGGAGCCAAACAATATGCACAGGTGGCAGAGTGGCCCAATGCAAGGGACTGCAAATCCCTAAAGCCGCCGGTTCAAATCCGGCCCTGTGCTCCACGGTGATATAGCTCAGCTGGTCAGAGCAGGTGCTTCATACGCACAAGGTCGGTGGCTCGAATCCACCTATCACCACCAATTTTATCGGCCTTTACGTCAACTGGATAGACTACTAGTCTTCGAAACTGGAGGTTGGGGGTTCGAATCCCTCAGGGCCGGCCAATCAATGGTAGCTATAGTGTAAAGGCTTAGCACCCGACTCTGTGAAAGTCGTAGAATGGGATCGTTACCCATTAGCTACCCCAACAATTTGATTGATTAACTATCTAATTTTATTTGATTTATATTACAAAGGTATATATAATTTAAGTATGTATAATATCATTATTTTCACTGATGTAACTGACAATATAGCAACAATGATACCAATTGGGGCTTACAAAGTCGCACACTCTTTACGTAAGAATGGGTATAGTTGCATAGTTGTTAATCATTTGTCAAATTGGACAAAGATAGAATTAAAAGAACTATTGAACACGTTGGTGGGCGATGGTACGTTTATGGTTGGATTTAGTACAACATTTTTACGAGATGTACAGATCGATCGTGATCCAACTAAGCCAACTCCGCCACTGCCAGATATTACAAACGATACAGTTTTCCCCCAAGGAAAAGAATTTGAAGACGAAATAATCAATTACATACACACATTAAACCCATCTATTAAAATTTCCGCAGGTGGTGCAAAAGTTAATGTAAATTATACTAACAAAAATGTTGATTATGTTTTCATTGGTTATAGTGAATCTAGTGTTGTAAATCTAGCAAATCATTTAACTAAGAAGACTACACTTTTAAATAGCAGTAAGAATATATGGGGTAGGATTATAATTGACGATCGCCTTGCAAAATCATACGATTTTGCGAACGAGGATATGATCTGGGAAGACGTTGATGTAGTTAATTATAAAACATTATCAATTGAGATTGGTAGAGGCTGTATATTTAAATGTAAATTCTGCGATTATCCATTGAATGGTAAGAAAAAATTAGATTTTGTTAAACAAATTGACATAATCAAAGAAGAGCTGACTCGCAACTATGAACAATTTGGTATTAAGCAATATTATATTGTTGACGATACATTTAATGATCACGTAGAAAAATTAGTAGACCTTCGAACAGCAATACAACAACTATCATTTCAGCCTACATTTTGGGGGTATCATAGATTAGACTTATTATGCGCTCACCCAGAGACAGTACAAATCTTGTACGACATCGGAGTTCGTGCTATGTACTTTGGTATCGAAACATTATATGAAGAAACTGGGAAGATAATAGGAAAGCGGCACGATCGCCAACGACATATTGATATGATCAGGCATATTAAAACAAAATACCCCAACGTAACACTTCACGGAAGTTTTATTTTAGGTTTGCCTGGTGAACCAATTGACAGTTTCTATAAAACATTTGACACGGTATTTTCAGGTGAAATGTTATTAGACAGTTGGAGATTTCAAGGTTTTGAGGTATCCAATACAAAGCAATTAACCTTTAATAGCGAATTTGCACTAAACATGGAAAAGTATGGTATAACTGATTGTGGAACTGAGTCAACTGATCGATATATTAATTGGAAGAATGAGTATACCAATGTACACGATGTTCGTCGCATATCAGAAGAATTTATGGTACAAAGTCGTGCTAGCGGAAAGCTAAAGATTTCCGGTGAATATGCGCTGTACCTTTCGGGATATAATTATAAGACTTTTGAAGAACTAATTAATACCCCATTTTCTGAAGTTGATTGGAATTATCTTGAATATCAACTCAGACCTAACTTTATATCTAATTACAAGTCAACTCTCCTTTCTCTGATCAAGCGTAAATTATAATCTTATTTGACATTTTGGTAAAAAGGTGTTACAATACGAAAATGGATGAAGATAAGCAAATAGTCTGGGACATATTAACCACAGACCGCAATGAGGACTTTAAGGAATATCGCAGACGCCATCGTACTACATGGCTGACTAAAGAACGCGAAATCTTATTAATGGCCAATATGGAAACTAGCCATATTATCAGTTGTATTAATATGTTAGAACGATTAGAACAACAATATACTTTTGCCTATAGTGGGCTAATTGAGGAATTAAGAAAACGAGGTAATCGATGAAAACTAAATTTGATTGGATAGATGGTATGAGTGGCTTGCCTGATGTAAGCCAAGAAGCACTTAAAAACTATTTCTTATACGCTTTCCAGCCAGGTAGCTTTCTAACCAGTTTACTGCGTAATGATCGCTGGACTGATGTAATTGCCCGTGCTGATCATTGGAATAAACCCTTGTTAGGCAAGTACTTACAATGGCTACAAGAATTTGCTCCAGAAGGCAGTTGGGGTAGTGAACAGCGTGTAAACAGTTGGTTAGACAAAGGACCTGCTTATCAAGCGTTCCAAAAAACTCTAACATGGGATGCCTTAAACGCAGATCACACAGAAATGAAGGATTATGATTTTTGAAACAGAAACCAAAATGGGTTGAGGATCGTGAGCGCCTTAAGACAGTGGAGGAAGAACCTCTTGAGTTCATAGGCGAACCGGGCGCAGATGGTGTAATTAACGGACTGCTACCAAATGGTGAACCTTACTTGTGGTATAAGCGTAGAGGCACAAAAGACACTAAGTTTAAAGGACGCAAAGTATAATGCCTCGACTACGCGAATTTACAATAGACGAAGCGTACTTAAGTGACATAACAGTTTTTCATGAAGGCAATGTATATACTGATCACGGTCGTGTACCTACAGCAGAAGAAACATTAGAATTGCTAAAAGGCAAAGGCGCTTGGCGCATAACAGGACACGAAGATCATCCAGAGTTTGCCAAGCTACGCCAGCAGTTAGAAGATTTGGGCTACATTAAAATAGAACGTAGTTGGACTAACGGTGATCGTGTAGTCAAGTCATTTAAGTTAAATGGGTATATTGCTCGTAAAGGTTGGCAGTTCAGTTGTGCTACTGCCCTAGGCGGACACTTTAGATTTTTACGCAAGCATCCAAAATATGATGATGGTTATTTAAATTAAGAAAGGAGGACCTATGGTTATGCCGTGGATTGAGCATGTAGGATTAAAAGAAATTAAAGAAGGATTCCACCACGACCCGGGTCCTAATAGTATGTTGATTCAGATCGTAGATTATATGACAGATTTTCCTCGATCCAAATATCAATTTAAAGAAACACGTAAGTATAAGTTTTTAGACGTAGAAGAAGAAGATGAGTTGTTATATGACGGTGTCATATCAGATGAAGATGCCGCCCATATTGCTCAAGCACTGCGTCACGCATTTGAAAACTCAATGAATGTGGTTGTTCACTGTCATATGGGTGTTAGCCGTAGTGGTGCTGTAGCAGAAGTAGGTACTATGATTGGATTTGCTGATGTAGGTAAATTCCGTGTACCAAACCAAACAGTAAAACGTAAACTTATGAGAGAGTTAAATTTAATGCCGCTTTAGCAAATGTGGTCATTGCACCGGTCTGAAGAGCCGAGGAACTCAGTTCGATCCTGAGGGGCGGCACCACTAAATATTAATTGAAGGGATGGTTATGAGACCGATCGATATCAACAAACTAAAAGACTTTATCCAAGCACAAAGTCCAGAAACAAAAATCTATATTGGAGGCGATAGCCGTCGCTTTCGCAAAAATGGTGTTTGGCATGCTGAATACACCCTAGCAGTTGTTGTACACATTAACGGTAAAAATGGTTGTAAAATCTTTGGTGAAACAAGTACTGAAGTTGACTACGACCAAAAACGTAGCCGTCCTGCTATGCGTTTAATGAACGAAGTTTACAAAATTAGCGAACTATATCTAAAACTACATGAAGTATTAGAAGACCGTGAAGTTGCTGTACACTTAGACATTAACCCAAATGAAATGTACGGTAGTAGCTGTGTAGTACAACAAGCTATTGGTTATATCCGCGGCGTATGTAACGTGATGCCTATGGTTAAACCAAATGCGTGGGCTGCTAGCTATGCTGCTGACCGACTTAAGGAAGTGTTAGCAGCGTAACCAGGTTGACACCTCCTTTGGGAGGTGTTATAATATACACATAGTAAGAAATTAGGAGAGCTGGCCGAGTGGTCGAAGGCACTTCCCTGCTAAGGAAGCATACGGGCTTAAATCTGTATCGAGGGTTCGAATCCCTCGCTCTCCGCCAAGTTATTGGGCCTTTAGCTCAGTTGGTTAGAGCACACGACTCATAATCGTTAGGTCCAGGGTTCAAGTCCCTGAAGGCCCACCAAACATGCGGGTATGGTGAAATTGGTATACACAAGGGACTTAAAATCCCTCGACGCAAGTCATGACAGTTCAAGTCTGTCTACCCGCACCAAGGAACAGGTATGTGGTGTAATTGTATATTTTATGTTGTGTGGATGCGCTTAAATTTTGGTGGACAGATCCGCTGGCATCGTAGTCGCACCTGGTCTGGGTTCCATACCACATGGATTGACCCAAACGGCATAGAATGGGAATACACCCTAGCTAAACCTCGTAAGCAACCATGGTGGTACGTACCCTTTTGTTATCGAGGTGTGATTAAAGAAGTACACATCCGCTCATAGCTCAGTTGGATAGAGCACGGAGCTTCTACCTCCGGTGTCGGGCGTTCGAATCGCTCTGGGCGGACCATATAAAGGAAGTATATGAAATATACTCAAGAAGAAATTATTGATTTAGCTAAAGAAGTTGCAGTTGGTGATATTATTGACTGGAATAATTTACCTTTAGACAAAGATAAAATTTATCAGATGATAGGGTCGCAAGCAATTGAAACCTACACAAAAACAGATGACGAAGATCATACAGCTATACTCTTAGCTACCGTCATTCACTTATTAGTTGAGAACTTTATTCTTAACATCCAACTTAATTCCCCATAAATAATTAAATGAAACGAATTGTTTTAATTGTACTGCTATTTTTAGTAGGGTGTGCTACACATCCGCTACCTAAATTCTGCGGAGAAAATAAAACAGAAAATTGCCAACCTATAACACCCGGTATGAAAGAAGGCTCTAGTAGAGGCCACACAACAGAGGTAAATCAACAATGAAAAAACTAAAGAAAGTTCTATTAAGTCCATGGACTGCTCTTGCTACACTAGCACTTATTGTAGCTGTGGTATTTCAAGGGCCTACATTTGTAGAAAGTGTTAGGCTCAGATATTTTGACCAATTGGTTACCAGTGCGCCTAATACTCAAAATAATATCTATACTGTAAACATTGACGAAGATACTATTAACAAGTACGGACAATGGCCATTTAAGCGTAGTGTCTATGCTAATATAATTGATGACCTATACAAACACAATGCTGGCTTGGTTGTTTGGAACGTTATGATGCCAGAAGCAGATCGCCAAGGCGGTGATGCGGCCTTGATGCTAGAGATGGAAGATCATCCAGTTATCCTTTCAAACACAGTGGCAGAAAAGACTAAAAATATTCCACGCAAACCAGGTAGTGCTGTTATTGGTGCCGAATACTTAGATCAAATTTATAACTATCCAGGCATTATCGCCAACTTACCGGAACTAGAAAAGTCAGCATATGGTGTAGGCTTAACTTATACTATGCCAGAAGTAGATGGTGTTAACCGTCGCTTGCCCTTGTTTGCCGCTTATAACGGTAACGTATATCCAAGTTTACCTTTAGAAGTTTTACGTGTTCTGGCACAGGATTCAACATTCCAAGTTAAGCTAAATGCTAACGGTGTTGAAAAAATGCGTGTTCCAGCATTTGGTCCTATCGCAACAGACAGTTACGGTCAGGTATGGGTAGATTGGAGCCAACGTTCACAAGCTGTATCAGCAGTCAACTTACCTAAAGACTTTGGTGGCGCTATTGTTATTGTAGGAACAACTGCCGCAGGTATTGCTAACCCTGTTCCAACTTCACTAGGCAGTATTTGGCCACAAGACATGCAGGCTGCTGTTATTGGTACCTTAGTTAATAAAGTAAACATCCAACGCCCAGACTGGGCACCAGGTGCCGAACTATTAACCTTAATTGGTATTAGTTTGCTAATCTTATTCTTAAGTCGATGGACATTTGTTGGCTTAGGCACAGGTGTAGTGTTAACTGCTAGTTTAATTCCAGCTAGTATGTATGCGTTTAGTCATTATAAATTCTTAATTGATGGTGTTGTACCAACCGCAAGTGTAGTGTTAGTTATGCTACATGCCTATGGTGTTAAATTTGTGTCAGAATTCTTACAAAAACAAGCAATTAAGAAACAATTTGCTGGGTATTGTTCAAAAGAAGTGGTAGAAATGCTACAAAAAGATCCAGACTTAATCAAACGTGGTGTACGTAAAGATGTAAGTGTCATGTTCAGTGACTTACGTGGATTTACTCCTATCGGCGAACACTATGGCGATGACGTAGCTGGTCTAGGCAAGTACATGAATGGTTACATGGATAGTATTAGTCGTCCTATTCTAGATAACAAGGGTATGGTTATCAAGTATGTAGGTGATGCGTCGATGCACATTCATGGTGCGCCGATTGATGACGCCAACCACGCCCATACTATTGTTAAAGTAGGCCTAGAAATGTTAGATGCTGTTGATGAATATACTAAACTAATGGAAGCACAGGGCTTACCTCCTGCCGCAATGGGTTGGGGTTGTAACACCGGTATTGGCTTTATTGGTGAGATGGGCTCAACTGATAGACATAGTTACGACATCTTAGGTGATATGGTTTCGACTGCCGCACGTTTAGAAGCACGTTGTAAAGCCTATGGAGTGTTATGTATTATCGGTGCTGAAACATACAACCGTACTAAAGATGACTTCTTCTACCTAATGTTAGACAACCTACAACCAAAAGGTAAAACTGTAGCTGATTTAATCTACACTGTATTACGTAATCGCGGTGAAGACTGGACTAAAGACAGAGAAGCCCATGAACAGATGCATGCCTTGTATAAAGCCAAAAAGTTTGACGAAGCTGCGGCAATGTGTGCTAAAATGAAGGGGTTGTTTAGTGGACAAATGGACAAGTACTATAAAATTTGGATCGAGCGTTGTGAGTTTATGAAAGAACAAAACTTACCAGACAACTGGAATGGCGAATTTATTGCACACGAAAAATAAGGAAATACTATGAATATTCGAATACACGAAAACGGGTGGACCGTTATAGTTGAAGATATCAATCTTAAAGAAGTAACGCAAGAGCAAGTAAACATATTTGCCAAATACCTACTTACAAATACAGTGGTGGTGTTTAGAGGTCAACATTTAACTCCAGAAGAAGAAATACGCTTCTGTGAGATGTTTGGTGAAGTACAGGTCTATGAAGATCACCGTAGTGCGTTCTTGTTAAAAGATGGTCACAAGAAGATCAATCGGGTCACCGGCGAACTAGATGAACACGGGCAACCTGGTATGTTTGGCCACGTGCAGGAACTAGAATGGCATTGTAATCGAGTAAGCGATCCTGATCGCAAACCTATTATCTATTTGTACGGTGAACGTGGCACCGTAGGATCAAAAACTAGTTGGATCAATAATATTCTAACCTACAACGACCTGCCAGAAGATAAAAAAGAATTTTTTAAAACACTTAAACTTAATGTAGGCAACACGCAGCAGTTTATTACTTACTACGGTGATGGATATACTCCTAAAGACATTACCTACTATAGACCTAATCTAGTACACACTAATCAACTAGGAACAACAGGTTTATTTTTTAGTTGGAATCAGGTTCATTTTGTTGATGGTATGTCAGACGAAGAAGGTCGCAAGTTGATTGAAGAATTGCGTGATTTCTGTGAACAAGAAAAATATATGTATCATCATGATTGGCAAGACGGTGATGTAGTATTACATGAACAGTGGCTTGGCATCCATAAGCGTTGGGAATTCCCGCATATGGAAAAACGTGTTCTGCATCGTATTGCTATGGATTTTACACATTGTAATTTAGAATAATATGTCTAATTGTGATATTAAATCTATTGGTTTCGCTCTAGACCCATCAGGAGCGCCTGCATTTCTATTAGATTGGGAAGTAACTAAAAAATGTAATCTAGATTGTTCGTATTGTCCCACCGACATAGAGACAGGTGGGCACAATAATAGTACTCGACATCCGCCGTTAGCGGATTGTTTAAAATCAATTGATTTTATGTATGAGTATGTAGATCTTTACATGCAACAAAAGAAATCAACACAGCGCAAAGTTATCTTAAATTTGTATGGTGGTGAGAGTTTATATCATCCAAACATTGTTGACATTCTAATAGCCTGCAGGGAAAAATACGCTGTCTACAAAGATAGTTGGGAATTGACTATTATTTGTACTACTAATGCTGTGGTTAATAAAAAGATCTGGGATCGAGTTGTAGATCTAATAGACTACTTTACCTGCAGTTACCATGCTGAAATACTACCGTCTCAAGAAGAAACATATTTCAATAACATACTTACATTGAAAAATAAAAATAAACCATCTAAAGCAGTAATTATGATGCACAGTGATCCTGAAAAATGGCCTAGATCATTAAATGCTATTGAGTTTTGTAAAACAAATAGTATTAAATATGTAGCTAAACCATTTGACGAACCTGACGGAGATCGAACGTATACAGCTGAGCAGTTTGAATATATGAAAAGTTTTTGGATACAGAATACTAATTCTAAAAATATAGAAGAAACTACCCAACGTTTAAATCAAGTAGGTAAAACTCAAAAAATTATAAGTATTCGAGAAGGACGGAGTTGTTGCGGTGGAAGAAAATTATCACTGAATAATGACTTGAAATCATCAGTCACTTTTGTTCCGCACCAAGGATTTAAAGATTGGTACTGTAGTGTTAATTGGTTCTTTTTATATGTCCAGCAAATTACAGGAAAAGTGTGGACTAATAAAGATTGCCGAACTTCTCTTAATAGTAAAGTAGAACCATTGGGAACTTTACAAGAGCCTGACAAAATGATTTCTGAATTAAAAAATCAAATTGACACAGGGTCCATGCCTGTTATAAAATGTGTTAAACAAATTTGCATGTGCGGATACTGTGCCCCAAAAGCTAAAGAGTTAGATGATTTTAAAGATTTAATTAAAAGAAACGTAATCACTGATGTTATTAAATTTTAAAAAAGGTAACATACTATAGGTATGAAAAGATTAACAGCATTTCTTTGCTTAATGTTTTGTCTGGTGGCAGAAGCTAAGTCTATTACTGCTCAGAGTTATCTTGTTACAGATACACAAGGACAAGTGTTAAATGAAAAGAATGCAGACCAACCTCGTCCTATTGCTAGCATTACCAAACTAATGACAGTAATGGTAGTGTTGGATAGCAAGTTACCGTTAGACGAAGCAGTGCCGTTAAACTTTAAACTAGCAGGACAATATCACACTAAACTGCCGCGTAAACTTAAAACACTTACCCGCGGTGAGTTAGTTGATCTAGCTATGGTTAAAAGTGACAACTTTGCTGCATATCATCTATGCAGTAGTTATCCTGGTGGAGTAGATAGTTGTGTCAGTGCTATGAACAACAAGGCACGTAACTTAGGCATGTACAGTACTGTATACACTGATCCTACTGGGTTAGATGAAACTAATGTTAGTACAGCTCGAGACTTAATTAAACTGCTAGTAATGGCTAAAACTTATCCAGAAATTGTAGATTCTGCTAGACCAAAAGTTGCTATACAGGTTAAGAAGCATTGGTGGCAATTTTGGAATACAAATCCACTAGTGCGTAAAGGTGATGATGTAGTTGTAAGTAAAACCGGGTATATTCACCAGAGTGGTGGATGTTTAGTCATGCTTATGAATACAGAGTTTGGGCAAAGATTTATCGCCTTACTAGGAAGCCGTAATACACATACACGTTTCCCAGAGGCATTAGAATTAGTTAAAAATTAACCTTCGCCAGCTGACGCTGTTCGATCGTCTTCTGTTTTTTCTTTCTTACTGTGTGATACTGCTTCTTGGAACTTCTCAGCGGCTTCACGCTCAACTTTAACACCTTCCATTACACGTTCACTTTCAATCATCTTACCACGTAAGTGCAAGACTGTGTTTACTTTTTGATTTAAACGAATCAAGTCATTGTCTAGCATACGAATACGATCAATAAGAGCAATAAGCACAGTATTAGCGTCGCTGATAACTGGCTTTACTTCTTTAGTTGACCATTCCCAAACATACTTAATGATGTATCCCATTCCAACTGCCATAACAATTGGAAAGCCATACTTATTGATTAACTCTACTACATCCATGTTCTAACTCCAAAAATATTCAACATATAAAAATGCAAGTATTAGCAAACCTGCAATAATGGCACTAGCAAGTCTACTACCTGCACCACAGGTACAGGTTACACAGTCACACTCTTCTTTTTTACTCATAGGAATAATAAAAATCCCTGTAACATTAAAAATATACCAGCACCTGCCATTACAAAGCTACCCCAAAATAGAGCCATGCTCACTGACAAAATACTTGCTGATAATAACACAATGCTTAGTTGGTATGCTGTGCTAGCATAACCAATCCAAGGTAATTGTAGTTTGTAGTGATCACGCTGTGCTTCTAATGCTTTGGCTTGTTCTAACAATGCTTTCTTACCTTCTGGGCCTTCTTCGTAACTAGCTGCCTTTTCTGCCCACTTCTTAGCCTTAGCTGGGTCAAGTGTTTGTTGTGCCGCTAATTCATAACTAGTTTGCTTGATGCTTTTAGCTTGATAAAAGTTCCATAAGTCGTTGGCTTGAATAGTGTTGTTCATAACTTTACTGTTTAAGCTACCTTGGAACCACATGTTAAATGCTAACAGTGCCGCAAAGATATTAATAACTAAACCTGCTTTTGACTTAATTTTGCTACCTTGCTCAGCACTTGGCTCGCCTTTTTCTTCGTTCTTACGAAGTAACTTCATAACTGAATCTGTAACTAGTGCCATTAGCCATTATCTCCATCCGCCCAACGGCGTAAATTATTTGCGTAGCGAGTGCTGCTGTGGTTAGCAAAGAAGTTAATACTACGTTTTTTAATTCCCACCAAGAAGCCACGCCATACATCTTTTGTTACTTGCCAGAAAGTCATAGCACGTAAGTGACCATAATGGTTCATATAGTACATACCACCAAAGTGTCTAAACGGCCATAAAGGAACTCTGGCTACGATATCGGCATTGTTTACAAAACGGAAGTGCAGTACGCCGGTTGCTTCAATACCTTTGATATATGTTTTATTGCCCACACGTGGGCTACCGTATGTAAACAGTGCTTGTGGGTTTGGGCAATCTTCGGTACGTTGTAAGCGATAGGCTACCAACGTTGCCATTGCGGCACCCAAGCTGTGTCCTGTACACCAGATAGTGCGTGTTTTACCGTAGTCGTTAGCTAATTCATGCAAGTCTGGCCAAATGTTATCTACAGACTTCTTAAAGCCTAAGTGTACCTTGCCGATACCCGTTGAGCTAGGAACAGGAATAGCTGCTAGATCTGCCGCAATATCTTTAAATTCTGTGGGTTCAGTTCCTCGACAAACAATAACTAGGTCATCGTCGCTCTTAAGCCAGTATGCCTGACTACCATCTACGTCAATAAACGTAGCATCAAACCCCAGATCTGCGTAGGCATTAATGCCATCACGTGGTTCTAAATATGCAAGCTCGCTAAATTTAGCAAATAACCAGGCTTGCTCCGGAAAGAAACGCATGTTTATAGCTGTCATAATACTAATCCTATTAATGCTCCAAAAAACATGCCAATAGCAAATGCTTTGAACATGTCAACATCATTCCACACAGACTGTTTCTTTAGGTATTCTTTTGTATGGGCGGGCAAACTATCATACCATTGTTCCCATTTAGTAGGTTTAAACATCATCGATCTCCATAGCGTTTATTGCCTTTACATAATTATAAGCGAACTGGTCTTTGGCAGTTAGATCATAGTGCTTGTGAACCCTGGCCAAACGATCAGCCAGGTCACGCAAATCTTTGCCAAATACCCAATGCTTACCTTTTTCTAATTCACGAGCGATGTCGTGAAGTTTAATTACAATATCACTAGTCTCGTCGCGCATCATTCTTACCGTCCGCACGTGCAATACGATCTGTGTCAGGTTTTAAACCTAACGCATTACTAACAATAGTATCAATACGAATAACGTCATGATTCATTGTTTTAACACGATTGTCTAAAGCTGTAATAATACCAGCCATGCCCTTAATAGAGCCTAGTACACCGCCTAATAATAGTTTAATTGTAAGATAAACGAAATAGCCGCCAGCTAAGGCAACTGCGATAGGGAAGCCTAAATCCCCGATAAGTTTGAAAATATCACCCATATTTGCTCCTTGAAATACTTGTTTTTGTTATACAAGTATTTATAGATTTTGGTTGACTTTTTGGTTAGGAGAAAGTATTATACTAGAACATTAACAAGCAACAGAAATGAAAGGTTTGAAATATGGTAAATGATTTAACTAAAACATTATTTGGCAGAAAATTAAATCAAACAATGACTCTAGCTGATGCACTGTCATTTTTACAGGAACAGCGACTTATTCAAGTGGGGGAACTTGCTGAACGTGCTATTAGTAAAAAATCAGGAGTTGCACTGTGCCCAAAAAATACTGAAGGTATTGACACTGTTACAGGCAAACAGATTAAACACGCTCAAACACAGTTAGATCGAACAGAAAAGAGAGCATGGATAAGTAAGAAAAACACAATGGCTCCTATCCTGGCTGTAGTTACAGAGCAATTGACAGGAAAACAATATTTCTTTCATTTTCCATATTCTGCGTACTGTTGGCTTTCTGCTAATGCGTTTTCTATTCCTTTCTATGATGACGGTGCTCCGTACCGTAAAAATTCATGGTGGCAATACGAAATTGATAGTTTTAAAAAGTTGTGCGAACTAGCGAAATAATTTTGGTTGACAATTAACCAAAATGACTGTATAATGCTACACATAAACTGTTAATAAGGAGCAAGACAAATGGATATTCAAGCAATTCGTAACGAAGCAGAAGTAGCCGCTAACCTAGCTCAAGCTACATATCTTAAACAACACGGTGAAGATTCTTATTGTGGTTTTGCATGGGTTAATGTGTACGTAGATCGTACTAATTCAAAAGCCGCTAAGGAACTTATGTCAATCGGCTTTAAAAAGGATTACCGCCC
>Ga0172373_10005969_pt1 | contig 16396 bp, 16 predicted proteins | sample Lak10m_2_FD_114546 | JGI IMG/M metagenome (GOLD analysis project Ga0172373, IMG submission 114546) | Freshwater microbial communities from Kabuno Bay, South-Kivu, Congo - kab_092012_10m | ecosystem: Environmental > Aquatic > Freshwater > Lake | place: Democratic Republic of the Congo...
CTTTTACAGCCATATTTTGACCTTAAAATCTCTGTCCTTTATACACACTATACACATAGTTATCCACAGGCGTGTCAATCCTTGGGGATGAATACCTTTTAATTTGCATAAGCTTTTGTGAGAAACACCTCTATGAAATAGGGCAGTGGTGTAGCAGATCAGGCTCCCAACTAGCGGTCACTCTAAAGGACAGGCTCCGAGATCTTCATGAAATCTTGTTGAATCCAGTGGCGTATCGCCCAAAATACGTGAAAACAGCTTGTACCGAAAAAACCTCTTACTTTGTGCGGTCAGGGAGAATCGAACTCCCATCTCAACCTTGGCAAGGTCGTGTTCTACCACTAAACCATGACCGCAGTGCGACTATTCTACCTCACCTGTGAAAAAATTCAACAGGTCCGTCCGGCGAAACCGCCTGCCACAGGTGCACCCATCAGGACTCGAACCTGAACTAACGGTTCCGAAGACCGTTGTGATATCCGTTTCACTATAGGTGCAAACAGACACATCATACTCCAACATTAGCTAAAACACAAAAGCTGTACTAAAATACAGGAACGAAATTCTCTCTCAAGAAATTATGAAAAACGCTTCATTTTCGATACCAAAAGAAGTTTCACGTGTCACCGAGACACTAGAAAAGGCCAATTATAAGGCTTTTTTGGTGGGCGGCTGTGTGCGCGACTTGCTCCTCGGCAAAAAACCAAAAGATTGGGATGTCACCACAGACGCAACACCTGAACAGATTATCGCACTCTTTCCTGATACTTTTTACGAAAATACCTACGGTACTGTCGGAGTGGTCAACAAAGAAGAGGGGATCGACCCGACATTGAAGATCATCGAGGTGACACCGTTCCGCCTTGAAGCTGATTATTCTGACGGCCGCCGTCCAGACCACGTCACGTTTAGCAAAAACATTGAGGACGACCTCAAGCGACGCGATTTCACCTTCAATGCCATCGCACTCAACTCAAAAGGGGAGGTGGTTGATCTTTTTGGTGGACAGGAAGACCTAAAGAATCGCGTTATTCGCGCTGTGGGCAACGCAGACGAACGTTTTAAGGAAGATGCGCTCCGTATCCTGCGAGCGGTACGAATTGCGACTGAGCACGGTTTTAGCATCATAAAGGACACTGAGGAGGCGATTCGCGCTGATGTCCATATGTTGAAAAATGTCTCACAGGAGCGAATTCGTGACGAATTCAATCGTATCCTGATGTCTGCTGAGCCTATGAAAGGTCTGATTATGGCTCAAAATATGGGAATATTGAAATATATCGCCCCGGAACTCGAGCTCACTATTGGTGTGGAACAAAACCAAGCCCACGCCTACACTGTCTTTGAACACCTGCTACGATCAATGCAACATGCTGCTGACAAGCAGTGGCCACTTGAAATCCGTATTGCGGCCCTGTTTCACGACATTTCCAAGCCGGAAACTCGTCGCAAGGGTCCAAAAGGGGAGTGGACTTTCTACGGCCATGAGGTGGTTGGTTCACGTGTAACCAAAAAAATTCTCGAACGGCTCAAGTATTCCAACGAAATCATCGAGAAAGTGACGAAACTCGTCCGGTGGCACATGTTTTTCAGTGACACGGAGCAGATCAGTCTCTCGGCAGTGCGCCGTATGGTGGCCAACGTGGGGCAGGAGGATATCTGGAACCTCATGAATGTTCGTATTTGTGACCGTATTGGTACTGGCCGACCAAAAGAGAACCCGTATCGCCTCCGCAAGTATCACGCCATGATCGAAGAAGTCCTTCGCGACCCTATTTCCGTGGGAATGTTGAAGATTAATGGGGGAATATTGCTAAAAGAGCTTGGATTGGCGCCTGGACCGAAGATCGGCTTCATTCTCCACGCTCTCTTAGAGGAAGTGCTCGAGGACCCGAAGCTCAACACGGCTGAATATTTAAAAGAAAAGGCTCAAAAGCTGGCTCTTTTGCCTGAAGACGAGCTTCGCTCCCTCGGTGCGGCCGGCAAAGCCTCAAAAATGAAGGCTGATGAAGAGGTCGTGGCTGAGATACGCAAGAAACACTGGGTGGAATAGGAAACAAGGCAAAAAGGAAGGTACGACATAAATCCCTGCTGGGATTTTGTCTCGCTCTCGGCCCGTCGGCCTGCGAGAGCCTTCCTTTTTGCCTTGTTTCCTATTCTTTTTCGATGTTTATTAGTCTATTTCAGCAACAAAAAACCGCCACAGCGAGAGTTCTGTGAGCGGTTCGAAGACCGCTACGAACGATAGGGGACGACGCACGAAGTTGATCTGCCGCGAAAGTGATTACCCTTCTGGGTTAAAATAGTCCGTAAAGGACTTAAAAAGGTTGTGAAGGAATACTTTTACTGCATTGACGACTCCAAAATGTCCCGGAAAGTTCCGTTTGGTCTTCTAGATACAGGCGTTATTGCCTGGAATTGTAGAAGAACTGTTGCCAGTTGTGGGTGCGATTCGGACCTTGGTTCCCAATCTGCATATCCCGATCAATTTCTGGCCTGAAGTGATTTTATGTCCTTTATAAACTCGTGTAAAGGACATACCTGTGGATAACTCATTTGTCATGTCCTTTATAGAGCGTACACTTAGTGTTAGTCGGTAAGAACTGGAGGACTCTATGGCTAGAAAAATCAGGAAAGCTCCTGCCAAGAAATTGGCATCCATCCCGAGAAGCCCTTTGTGGCTACTCGCACTGCGTTTGGGTTCAAAGGAACCCCCTCGCCACGACATTCGCTGGTCAGACTAACGTGCAGCGAAAACGACAAGCGGCGCCCCATGGACGCCGCTTTGTTTTTTCTCTCATTTTTTGCTTGCTCTCTACTTAATCTCCACCATCACCGGACAATGATCCGAACCCATCACCTCGGGCAAAATAGCGGCACTCTTCAGACGTGGCAACAAAGCGGGGGAGATGAGAATATAGTCGATACGCCAACCAACATTGCGCTCGCGAGCATTGGCAAAGTGCGACCACCACGTGTAGTGGCCGTTACCTTTATGAAACACGCGAAAAGTGTCGATGAACCCGGCATCGATAAATGCCTGAAAGCCGGCACGTTCCTCATCAGTAAAGCCTTTTAGGCCGACATTTTCCTTTGGTCGAGCAAGATCATCAGGAGTGTGCGCAACATTGAGGTCACCACAGAAGATGACGGGTTTTTTCTTCTGGAGCTGTTTGCAGTAGGCGAGAAATGCGGGGTCCCACTGCTTGTGGCGTAGCGGTATACGACTCAGATCGTCTTTGGCATTCGGGGTGTAGACAGTGACGACATAGAAATCGGCAAATTCAGCAGCAATAACGCGCCCCTCGGTGAGCGGATCGCCATACGCATCGGCACACAAGCCATACTTCTTCACGATCGCCTCCGGAAGACCGTTGGCCACTGAGAGCGGCTTCTCCTTGGTGAAAATAGCCGTACCAGAGTAGCCCTTCTTCTCGGCAGAGTGCCAGTACTCTTCGTATTGAGGTAAATCCACCTCCGACTGATGTTCTTGAGCCTTTGTCTCCTGCAAACAGAGAATATCCGGTTGATATTTCTCAACAAACGACACAAACAATCCCTTTTTATGCACCGCGCGAATGCCGTTCACGTTCCAAGAGATGAGTTTCATGCGGGAAATGATACCACGGAATACTGGCGTGCATAAAAAACTCCTGCTCGGAATTCCGACGAATCGGAAAGTGGAGCAGGAGGGTTGGGAGGGCGAAGGGGGAAGGCGAGGCAACGAAGCGTCGGGGCTATCGGACCATGGTGTCGTCGGGAATTTCCTCATCATCAGAGCCGTCGCCACTGTCGGCAGCAAGGGCTGCTTCAAACTCCGCAGTGGTCTGGCAAATAAACGCATCGAGTGCTTTACCAAATATTTCGATGGTCTGGCCAGGTCGAAGGGTGAGGATCCAGTAGCCGTCAAAGACATCGGCACCGGCGATGAGAGCGGGGTGAGGCTCGAGTGTCTCGATCTTTCTTTTCAAAGCCAAGATCGCGGCCTTGCGAGCTTCGGGATCGCTTGTCTCGAACACCAACACGAAACGCTGAAGCGAGCCAACGGGGGAGTTGGGGTGGGGTTTTGCTTTCATTTGTGTGAAGAGCTGAGGGTTGAACAGTGAACCGAAAAAAAGGGGGTAACCAACTTCGTCTAGCTTAACAAAAACAACAAATGGCGCAATGTGTGCGCCATTTGTTGTTTATTTTTCCTATTAAATGGTGCTACTGCCCTCCGCGCAGTCGCACCAAAGCAGCGTCTTCTTTCTCGGTATCAAGACCGAGCCGCTCGAGATTGTCTCGAAAATCCTGCAATTTGGCGATTTCTGCTTGCAGACTTGATTCTGCTGCCGCTTTGTCGCGCACCTTCTCCTCAGCAAGCGCTTCAGCAGCTTGAGCTTCGCGAATAGCGCGCATCTCTTCGGTGAGACCACTAATCTCGACGTCGCCGACACAAGCTTTACGCAAGGCTTCATCGAGCAGTCCGGCAAACGCAAGAGAATCATCAGCAGAGGTCTCCGGATCAGCGAGGAGTGCTTCCTTGAGAGCTGCTTTTCGTTTAGCAACTGCAGCATCCAAATATGTCCGGAGAGTTTGAAAGGCGCCTTCAGGATTTCCGTCAAACTTGTCCGCAACCTCCCGACAAATAGCATCAAGAGATGTTACATCGCTCTGTTCAAAAGGTTTTCTTTCCAGTGCCATAGCGTTCTTGGATTATGTAGTAATATCGTAAGTAAAGTATACCGCACCTACCTCACCTGCGCTATTTGCGTCCCGACAGCAGAGCTATTTGCGATTGTGAAACTTCTTGTGCACCTCGCGGAGCTGCTTGTCGGTGATGTGGGTGTAAATCTGGGTGGTGTTGATGTTGGCATGACCAAGAAGCATCTGCACCGAGCGAATATCGGCACCGTTTTGGAGCAGATCTGTCGCGAAGCTGTGGCGAATGACGTGTGGCGTGACCTTTTTCGAGATGCCGGCTTTGGTAGCGTAGTGCTTCACGATACGCTCGACAGTGCGGGCAGTGAGGCGGCTGGAGCCGGCCGATGGGCCGAAATGCTTTTTACCGGCCTTTTTGTCCTTCGCGCTTTTTTCCTCCTTCCATTTTTTAAGGCCGATCGGTCCGGCGGTCTGTACGAAGAGCGCGTCGTCAATGTCGGCGCGCTTGTCGAGATAGCGCTTCACCGCTTGGCGCGCCGACTCGGACAAAAAGACGACGCGCACCTTCTCCCCCTTGCCGCGCACAGAAAATTCATCGGCTCGTAGGTCGAGGTCGCGCGATAGGGAACAGAGCTCCGACACGCGCAAGCCGGTGGAGAAGAGCAGTTCCATAATAGCCTTGTCGCGGAGACCTTTCAGGTCGCCGGCATTTGCCGCTTCATCGGCGGCGTGCATCAAGCGTTTGAGCTCGTCGATAGTGATGAGATCGAGCGAGCGTTCGGCCACCTTGGCGAGCTCGATACGCTCCGGTGCATAGGTTTTCACCCCGCGACGGGCGCAGTATTTCAAAAACGAGCGCAGCGCAATCAAATAGTAGTTCTGGCTCTTCTTTTTGAGCGTCGTCGCCACCCGCCCGTCGCGGGTCTTCGTCGCCGCCTGTCTATTGAGCCACAGACGATACTCGCGGAGTACGTCATCGGTCACTCCCGCCGGGTCTTTCAGCTTGCTGTAGTTCAAAAATCGGTCTAAATACCGCTCATAATTGGCCACCGTCTTCAAGCTGCGACCCTTTTCGATCTCCGTATACTCGAGAAACTCTCTTTTGAGCTGATGGAGGTCGGACATGCACTCATTATATCAGAGGCTGGGCAGGGGTGTCGCACAATATTTGCCATTTCAGAGCGAATAGCGCCAACCTAAGCCATTTTCACCCAAAACCCTTGCATTTTTTAGGCTTTTATGCTATCCTATATGGGATGATTACTTCAATGAAAAAAGCCAAGATAATCAAAGCAGTCCAGCTCCACGACACGGATACTGGCTCTCCTGAGGCGCAGATTTCCATTTTGACCAAGCGAATTGAAGAATTGGCGGGTCACTTGAAGAAGCACGCTAAGGACCGACACTCTCGACGAGGTCTCCTTCAGATGGTTGCTGATCGACAGAACCACATGAAGTACCTCCAGAAGAAGGACACCAAGCGTTACAACAGCTTGATGAAGAAGCTCGACCTCAAGCAGACCAAGAAGGCCTAATACGGCGAAAAACGGGGCGAAGGCCTCGTTCTTCTTTATCTCTTTCGACCATTTTCATACTTTCGACCATTTTTGCGCCATTTTTGCCTTTTTCTCAGTAATCATCCGTAACCTTTTGTACCGCCATGCGGTATACTTTAGTAGCAGTTAATATATTTTTATGACAGTCATCAAACACAAAGAACAGCGCGTCGGCATTTTTATTGACGCGCAAAATCTCTATCATTCAGCCAAAAATCTCTACCACGCTCGAGTCAATTTCGGACAGGTAGTGAAGGACGCCCTCGCTGGGCGAGCCCTGATTCGAGCCATCGCTTACGTGATCACCACGGAGAGCGGGGAAGAGACGGCTTTTTTTGAAGCACTCACCAAAATGGGTATCGAGGCCAAGACGAAAGACCTCCAAATCTTCGCCGGCGGCAGCAAGAAAGCCGACTGGGACGTCGGACTCGCCGTCGATGCTATCAAAATGGCACCGAAGCTCGACACCGTCATCCTCGTGACTGGTGATGGCGACTTCGTACCACTCGTTGAATACCTTCAGATGAACGAAGGTTGCCAGGTAGAGGTCGTCTCCTTTGGACGCTCAAGCTCACTCAAGCTCAAAGAAGCAGTTGACGAATTTGTCGACCTCGACACCAATGCGCGCAAATATCTCATTGGCCCCAACATTGCAGCACGACGCGGCATTCGCAGTCTTCGTGGTGGCCGAGGACGAAATGGCGCAGAGGGAAACGAGCGGCCACACCTCAACCGCACCCATTCGGATGTAAACAACACTATCTTGGACAATGCCGCGGCCACACCATCTCCGGAACATTCCCGAGCTGAAAATGACGGACCAGTGATACAATAGGGGGATGACATCGAGAGATTTTTCTCTTTCTATAGACAACAAGACGCTCACCGCTTCATTTACCACTCTCGCCGAGCGAGCAAGTGGCTCAGTGATCCTCCGCTACGGCACGACGGCGCTTCTCGCCACTGCGGTAATGTCAGAAAACAAAAAAGAGTCTGCGGATTTTCTGCCGCTCACGGTAGAGTATCAGGAACGATACTACGCTGTCGGCAAAATCCTCGGCAACCGCTACCAGCGACGCGAAGGCAAGCCTTCCGACGCAGCAATACTCTGCGGACGTGTGGTCGACAGGACTATTCGTCCGCTTTTTGCTGACCATATTCGTAACGAAATACAGGTTGTCATTACCGCTCTCGCTATCGATCCAGCCGACGCAGCACGAATACCTTGCCTAGCCACCATTGCAGCTTCACTTGCCATCGCCACTTCGGATATCCCATGGAAAGGTCCTGTTGGTGCGGCGCTCATCGAGACAGGCCGACTGAAAATGACCGCCTGTGGGAAGGGGGACATGTTGAACATGATTGAGTGTGAGACGAAAGGTAGGCAGGAGCTCAGCGAAACAGAAGTTGCCGATACGTTGAAAATTGCTCAAAAAGAAATCAATAGACTCGAGGCTTTTCAGATCGACATTGTTCGAGAGATCGGGATAGGGAAGCGGGATGTTCCAGCCCCAGCGATCCCAACGACGCTCCGAAGTATTTTTGTGAGCGAAATTGCCCCAACCCTTGTACAAAAGCTATTTACTGGGCAAGCGGGAGATGGTGCGATCGAGCAGGTGCGCGCTGAATGGCTCACACTTGCAGAAAGTGTCGCGACAAACGGCAGTGGGGCCATTGGAGCGAGCGGTGGTAGCAAGCTGGCCAACAGTCGCTCCTTGGCCAACAGGCTTTTTGAAGAAATCGTCAACGAAACACTACACACCGAGGCAATTAAGCGAGGTAGGCGCACCGATGGACGCAACTTGACCGATATTCGACCACTCTTTGCCCAGGCTGGCGGGATCTCACCACGACTCCACGGAGCTGGGCTCTTTTATCGTGGCCAAACACATATTTTTACCGCACTCACCCTTGGTGGACCACATGAAGGACAGCTTACTGAGGGGGAGCACTCGGCTGATGACGATGGTAAAACCTTTATTCATCACTACAATTTTCCACCTTTTTCAACAGGAGAGACAGGGAAGCTTGGTGGTACCAATCGGCGCATGATTGGCCACGGTGCACTTGTCGAGAAAGCTTTTGCACCAGTATTACCGACAAAAACCGAGTTTCCTTATGTAATTCGCCTTGTTTCTGAGGCCTTTTCTTCAAATGGCTCGACGTCCATGGCCTCGGTCTGCGCCTCAACCTTGGCACTAATGGACGGTGGTGTGCCGATTGCCAGACCAGTGGTCGGTATTTCTTGTGGCGCCATGACACGCATCGAAACAGACGCTCACGGACAAACCTTTCTTACATATGTGCTTCTCACCGATATCCAAGGACCAGAGGATCATTATGGCGACATGGATTTCAAAGTGGCTGGCACAGCAAACGGAATCACGGCGATACAAATGGATATCAAGATTGACGGCATGCCCGTAGCGTTACTCGTAGAGGCAATGGAGAGGGCGCGCGCGGCGCGGGTACAGCTATTAAAGACCGTCACTGCGGCCCTGCCCGCGCCGCGCGCCAGACTCTCGCCATATGCACCGAAAATCGAAACGTTGCACATCGACCAACGACACATCGGCATTCTCATTGGCCCTGGAGGAAAGACGATCAATGGCATCAAAAAACAATCTGGACTACAAAATATCGATGTTTCAGACAATGGGGAAGTGACGATCGTTGGAGAAAACGGCTCAACAGAAAAAGCCAAAGCTCTCATTTCATCCATTCTGCGTTAAAAAATTTGCTATAATGGCTAGATATGGAAGCTCCGCATCCGGGCATTATTGATCTCGAAGAAATCAAAAAAGCAAACGACGAAAAGCGTGCTTCAGCAGCTTTTTCTGCGCCAGACACTACAAACCCAAAGACCTCTTCGCCAAGGCCGACAGGCAATGCTTTTACCCCTATCCGCACCCTGCAACAAGACCTTGCTCGTGTTCAAGGAAAGCCGTACACAACCCTCGCTCAGGCAAAAAATCCTCTTGAGCAACATATTCTTTCCGAGCCGCGGGAGATCACCGGTCTCGAACAATTTGCCCCAGTCAGACCCACAATCAATCCGTACAGCGGCGCAAACAGAGAAGTGATTGAACAGGCTGTGTATCGACGCATCGACTCGACAGTTGAGTCACCGGCCCCAAAAAAAGAGGTGCCGCAGGCAGTGGCTGAAAGTGTACCAGAAAAAAAATCACCTCTTGTTAAATCCATTCACACTTACAAAGAAGATATTGCTTCTAGCGTAAGGGGAGGGGCATCTATCACCTCGATTGCTGCCGCCGAGAATGCCCGACGCACATCACAATCCGGAGACAGCTTGCCAGAAGTGGAAACTTCTCGAAACATTGTGCTTGTGGCTATTAGCATCTGTCTCATTGTTATCGGAGCTGGCGGTAGCTGGTATGCATATTCAATCTATCAGCAGAAAAACCAAGTGATTGTCGAACAGAAGCAGCGTGACCCTGCGCAAGCAGAAAAAATTACTGAGATTCCCGCGAAAAATAGTGCCGACGCATTTTCAGCACAACTCTACTCCTCCATACAAAACTCTACCGCACCACTCAACTCAATTGAGCGCCTTATCCCTATCTCAAACGAGACCATTACCCTTGCCGACGGTACAGAAAGGACCGTACCTCTGAGCACCGAACAATTCTTCAGCCAGATCAAAGCCTCGCTGCCAGATACGCTGTTGCGCTCACTTGATTCCAGCTACTACCTAGGACTACACGCCGTGCACGGCAATCAGCCATTCCTCATTCTAAAAACCAACTCCTTTGATGTGGCTCTATCTAGTATGTTCCGCTGGGAGCCAATGATGATTCGTGATCTGCAAAACATCTTTTTAAGACCAGCCGACAGAGTTTCTCCACCCCTCTACACCATAGCAAACGGAAATACCTCATACCGATTTGAAGATGCTATTTTACAAAACAGAGAGATACGTGCGGCGAGAGATGCCAAAGGCAACGTGGTCCTCCTCTACGCCTTTCTTGATACCAAAACCATCTTTATCACCAGCGATGAGACAACCTTGAAAGAAGTCTCGGCACGCTTGATAAAGGCAGAGATAGTGAGATAATGAGGATATGGAATACAACCCCAAAACCCTGATCGAGAATGAAATTTCTCTTGTAGAAAGCGAGCTGAAAAGCATCGCTCAGCCAGACCCAGTACGACCTGGGGAATGGGAGGCAAAACGAGAAGACCTCAACACCGACAAGGCAGATGAGCTTGAGACAGCCGAGGATTTGGAAGAGCTAGAAGGTCACGAGGTTGTCACCGCAAAGCTACAAGCGCGCCTTCATGACCTACGCCACGCTCTTGAGCGAGTGGCTTCTGGTTCATATGGCACTTGCGAGGTATGTAAACAGCCTATTGAAGTCGGTAGACTGCACGCCAACCCGGCGGCATCGACCTGCACTGCACACATGAAATAAGGATGGACAGGGACGAGAGAGAAGTCGAGGGATAGCATAAAGGAAAATACGCCACGAAACTTGATCGTATCTTTATCAAAAATAAGGCCTTTCTTTAGGATTTCTTAGCAGTTTCTCTATCACCGTCATGCAATACTTATTGCATGAAGATCGCAAAAGTATTGAGCGCCCAAAATGACTGCCTTGATGGACACATTATCCAAGTAGAGGTGGACATCTCGCGTGGTCTTCATGCATTTTCTGTTGTCGGTATGGCAAACAAATCCGTAGCCGAGGCGAAAGATCGGATCGCCTCGGCCATTAAACATTCTGGCTACACATCTCCCAAGAGTCGCAATGAAAAAGTGGTTATCTCACTTGCGCCAGCACACTTACCAAAAGAGGGTACAGGGTTCGACCTCGCTATGGCGATCGGATATCTCATTGCCACAAAAGACCTTCGGCCGGACCGTGCCTTTTACGCATTGGCTGAAAAAATCCTGTTCATCGGTGAGCTCGCTCTCGATGGCAATCTTCGCAGCACAAGCGGTGTGCTCGCCATAGCAAAGATCGCAGCAGAACGAGGCATTGTTCAGCTATTTGTACCGAAAGAAAATGCCGACGAAGCATGTCTAATTCCGAATATTTCTATATATGGCGCAACTACACTCAAAGAGGTGATTCAGCACCTCGAGGGAGTGCGGCAACTGTCAGTATTCAAATCGCCACCAACTCTCAGAGAGATACCGCGCCAAGCCACCCAGTCGGCTTCACACAGCACCCCATTCCACGAGATCGTAAACCAAGAAGCAGCGAAACGAGCGCTGTGTATCGCACTGGCGGGGAGGCACACTGTTGCACTTATCGGACCGCCAGGGACAGGAAAAACTCTCTTGGCAAAAAGTAGCGTTTCTGTTCTTCCCGACCTACGCACACCTGAGCAAATAGAGGTGGCTACAATCCACTCTTCAGCAAACATACTCGGAGATAGGAGCCGCGTGACAAGCCCGCCATTTCGGGCACCACACCACAGTGCATCGTACGCAGCGATTATTGGTGGGGGAGGCAAGCAGCCAGTCGGTGAGATTACCTTGGCACACAGAGGGATTTTATTCCTCGACGAATTTCCAGAATTCGACCGACGCGTCATCGAAGCCCTGCGCCAACCGATGGAGGAAAAAGTGGTGCGCATTTCCAGGGCAGAACAACGATACGAGCTACCTGCAGACTGTATTATCATACTCGCCATGAACCCCTGTCCTTGTGGATACCGTGGCTCTCTCAAGCGTGCGTGCACATGCAGTCAGCCAGCACTTCGTCGATATGCGGAAAAGATCTCAGGACCGATCATTGATCGAATCGATATTTGGGTGAGAGTGGAACAAAATGAATACACATTCACACCAAATACCGCGCACACAAAAAACGTTAGTGCAGAAATACTGAAAAATCGCATTGCAAGCATCCACGCCAAACATCAGAAAAGCAACGATGCTCAAAAAAACGAGAGCAGTCACCTCGGGGCGACTGAAGATGCGATAAAGATGCTCAAAACCGAGGCAGCCACCCTGGCTATGTCGACTCGCGGCTTCCACCGCACCTTACGAGTCGCCAGGACTATTGCTGATTTTGAGGATTCAGAGAATATTGAAAAGAGACATATTCTCGAAGCGCTTCAGTATCGAAAAGTGACACTCTAAGAAAGCTTTGAGATCTCTTCTCGGACAATCGTCCGATCGTCCCAGGCAATTTGCCCCCCACGAATCACCATGGATTGCTCAGCGCCCTTGCCGGTAATCAATACCACATCGCCAGAGACAGCGATCGACAACGCTTTAGCAATACCTGCGCGTCGGTCACCAATCACAAATAGATTCGTGTCGCGCTTTTTGGATCCAAGACTGGCCACCTCCACGGCTTTTGCAATATCCTCGCATATCTCAATCGGGTCATCTTCATACGGATCAACATCACTCACAATCACCACATCAGCCTGCCATGCCACCACTTCACCCATCGCTCTTCGTTTCGCTTTGTCACGACCGCCGCCCTCAGCACCGAGCAGTACGATCAATTTTCCACCAACACCGAGCATCTTTCGACACGCCTCGGTGGCAACCGTCATGCTTTGACCCTCGTGAGCATAATCAACAATCACCGTTGCAGGGGAGCTGGCCACCACCTCCATGCGGCCAGGAATCAGCGCGAGAGATCTCACCCCATTTTGAATCTTTTCTTCTGAAACACCCCACAATCTCATCAAGGCAATAGCGGGAAGTGCATTGTATACGTTAAAGGCACCGAGAACAGAGAGTTGATAGGAAGCACTGCTATGGCCACCCACGCCAGATACCGAAAACGTCACACCAGAGGCACCCTCTTTGATCTGTTCTGCCTTTACATCTGAAGCTTTTTGCACCGAAAAGGTGTGGGCTGCACCAGAAACAAGGCTGAGATAATACGCAGCATGCTCGCTATCATTGTTGGCAAGCACGATTTTTGGTACAACAACACCATCCAAAGTCTTGCGATACGATCGGCGAAGCGAGCTGAAGAGAGCGCCTTTTGCCTTTTTATACGCTTCAAAACTACCACCATGAGAAGGGAGGTGTTCCGGGGTAAGGTTGGTAAAAATAGCCACATCATAATCGATGCCAGCGTGCCGCCACTGTTTCAACCCTTCCGAGGTAGTTTCGACAACACACACCTTGCAACCTTTCTTCACCATTTCCCGCATGGTCTGCTGGATAGCAAAACGCCCAGGCATGGTCATGTGATAGTGATTCATCAATTCTTCGTTACCAATGCGAATATTCGCGGTAGTAATAATGCCCGCTTTCATACCAGCCGCCATGCAGCATGACCAGATAAAATTGGCCGTCGAAGTTTTACCCTTGGTTCCGGTGATGCCGACGACGATCAGCTTTCGAGAGGGAAATCCGTATAAAAAGGCTCCGACCATCGAGAACAGCCAGTAGTAGAGGGAGAAAATGGTCTGTGGAACAATGCGTTTCAGAAAAGCTTTCATATTGAAATTATATATGGAGATACCTTTTTGCCCATCTTCGAAGAGCATACAGAAGATACCATGCTGGCTCAAAGACGATATCAGCAATTGGTGAGTAATTTTGTTCGTGACCACCAAATCGCTGCTTGAACATTGTGATTCCTGTCCAAGTTTTGACAGGAAACTGTTCAGAAGAAACTCCTCCGAAGCTGTATTGAGAAAAACCGCGGCGTTTTGCTTCCAGAACAGCTTGCCACTGCACAAATGCCGATGCCGATACGTTTCGATGTGTATTTGAAGAGGCGCCAAAAACATAGGTGGCTGTTTGACTATAGCCAATGATCAAGGCGATTGATACCACGATACCACTGTACAAACCAACTACCAAAAAGCCTTGTTTGTTGCGCTCAAGCTCTGAAAAAAGCGCTTTGTAATAAGTATCTGAATGAGAAACAAACCCGTCACGACGAGATGTCTCGTGCATAAGAGTGCAAAAAGGTTCGAAGTATTGATTAAAACCATCGGACACAATCTGCACCGAGACCCCCTTTCTCTGAGCATACTGGATCGCATACCGTGTCTTTGGGTGCATTGCCGTTAGGAGATCCGGCTCGCTAGGATCAAGTGGCAATATCCACTCAGAACGTGGCTGGACTGAGCCGTCCAAAAGAAATTGTGGCGTTGTCGAAAATACAGCAAAACGGGACGATGGAAAGTGGCATACTTTTGTATACGCCGGAGAAAAATCGCAACGGAAAAATATATCTCCACGGTCAGCGAAAGCACTTCTCACCGCACCTGAAACACACCCCTGATCAATCCCCGGCACGCATACTGGTCCATATGGTGAGTACCAATAGCCACGACCTCCCAAAAAACGGAGTGGCACAAAGAAACACTGTGCATAAGCCACAACAGACGAGCCGTCTCTTACCAAAAAACGAAGGGTTTTTTTACCGACAGCAAGCTGCCAACGAAAATAAAGATCCGACTGGGTAAAGAGGGCTGCTGGATACAAAGAGAGTGGATCAAATACAACATCATCTGTCAAAAATTCGACCACATATCTGGTGGCACTACCCAGGTCCCCAGATTGATTGTGTGTCGCAACATTCATGTACATATCTTACACCACAGACCACCCGAATAGAATATTAAAATGGGTTTCGCGCGCCGCGAACTTCAAAGTGGAGGTGTGGGCCAGTCGAACGACCAGTGTTTCCCACATATCCAATAATCTGACCACGATACACCTGATCTCCTACGGACATGATTGTCTCTTTCATATGTCCATAGAGTGTCTGTGTACCGTTGGGATGGTTGATTACCACATAGTTGCCGTATCCTCCATTCCAACCACTATTACGAGAAATGATCACGTCACCAGCCGCAGCAGCATAGATAGGTGTACCGATAGGTGCGCCAATATCAATACCGTTGAAACCGTGCAAACCCTGAGTCTTTACCCCAACTGCCGGCCGCATATAGTATCCTGGAAATTCTGGTCCATTGGTATCATGTGCTGCAAATGCCTTGAAATTCTTCTCCGGGACCTTGTCGGCGGCCGAAGGCACGACAACAGTCTCTCCTTCAGGGATTGTCACCACCACCCCTTCAGCGATGATGTCGTTTTCGTTTAGATCATTAAAGAGTGCGAGTTCAGAAACATCCGTTTTGTACTTCTTGGCAATACTCTTTAGGGAGTCACCTTTTTTGGCGGTGTAGGCAATACCGGAGATTGGCAAGATGGTGAGTGTTTGACCCAACTGGATTGATTTTCCACTCAGATTGTTCGCCCACACGATAGTATTCACTGAGACTCCGTACATTCGAGCAATCTGTGCCAATGTGTCCCCCTCGCGGACAGTATAGAGACTAATTCGTTGATACAGAGGAAAGTCTTCGATATTCCCCATAGTACCGAGAGGGCCGCTTTCCGCCACGAGGGTATTGCCGCTAACTACAGTAATATCACCACCACCACGAGGGAAACCTGGTTCAGGACTCATTTCAGCGCTCAAAATAGACATATTTTGAGAATTTCGGATCTGCACACTGGTAGTACGATAGCTGGATTTTTCTGCAGCAAATAGGTCGGTAAAAAGGGAGAAGGCCTTTGCGAGCAATGGCTGTGGAAAGACCATAACCCCCACCAAAAACACCCCAACAGGCACAGCGAGGCTAGCTTTCAGAAAAGAAAGCCTGATTAGAGCCGTTTTTTGGAGATTTTTTAAAATACGCTTCACGTTGGAGGTGTATCGAGCGTTTCTATCATTAAATGGCTCTGTAGAGCCATTTAATAGCAATATAGGTCGACTCTACCAAGGTAGGTAGCCAGAGTCAATTTCAGTCTAGCGGATACCCCCCAGAAGTCAATGGTGCTATCCCCATGATATAGTATGCGGGTGAAACACCTCGAGAGTCTCAATTCCGAACAAAAATCGGCCGTTTTGCAGACGGAAGGGCCGCTTTTAATCCTCGCCGGAGCCGGTGCAGGAAAAACCAAGACCGTCACCCATCGTATTTTGCATATCGTGAAGCAAGGAGTGGCATCTCATCAGGTATTGGCGATCACCTTCACCAACAAAGCCGCAAAGGAGATGCGCGAGCGCGTGCTGAAGCTGATCCGCGAAGATGAGAGTCTCAACCTGCCAATAAGCTTCGAGGAAAAGCCCTTCGTAAGCACTTTTCACGCGCTCGGGGTGCATATTTTGAAAGAAAATAGCCGGCTCATTGGCCTCAATCGCCACTTCACCATCTTCGACAAGACCGACGCCACC
>Ga0172373_10005972_pt1 | contig 16385 bp, 11 predicted proteins | sample Lak10m_2_FD_114546 | JGI IMG/M metagenome (GOLD analysis project Ga0172373, IMG submission 114546) | Freshwater microbial communities from Kabuno Bay, South-Kivu, Congo - kab_092012_10m | ecosystem: Environmental > Aquatic > Freshwater > Lake | place: Democratic Republic of the Congo...
AAGATCGACGGGCACTTACCGCTACCCGATGCGTGCCGGTGAATCCCTGGTGGAGATGGATAATGCGACATTGAAACAGATTCTCAATGAAACGGTGTCCGATTTCTCATGCAGCCTTGTCAGGGGTCTGTCTGTTTCCGATCTTGATGAGATTGCGTTGGAGAATTTCCGAAGACGTTGGTCTCAAAAGGCACAACGATCTGATTACACGAAATTCCCCTATGAGAAGATGCTGAGCAGTATCGGCATGCTCTCCGATCAGGGGCTGAACATCGCCAGCCTTGTCTTGTTTGGAAAGAAAGAAAAGATCGACCGCTATTTGCCCTGTGCCGAGATCGTCTTTGAGTGGCGGCAGCAGCCCGGCAAGACCGCCCACGATTTCCGCAAGACTTGGCGTGAACCTTTCTTTAGAATCGATGACGAAATATGGTCGGTCATCAATGCGCGCAATCTCCGGATTCCTTTTCAAGAAGGTTTATTCCAACGGGAAATCTTTGCATTCAGTGAAAAGCCCGTACGTGAAGCCCTGCTCAATGCCGTCACCCACCGTGATTATACGATCACTACGGAATCCATTTTCATCAATGCGTCTCCACAGGAATTTGTGGTGGAGAGCCCCGGTGGTTTCTTGCCGGGCATAACACCCGAGAACGTCTTATATAAACGGGCCTGGCGGAATCGATGCATTGCAGAATCATTCGAAAAGGCCGGGCTGGTGGAACGGTCCGGCCAGGGAATGGATGACATCTTTGAAACGACCATCCGGGAAGGTAAAGGCCTCCCCGACATTTCACAGAGTGATGACTTCAGCGTGCGATTGAAGATTCCCGCCCAGGTTAAAGATAGAAATTTCATACTCTTCCTTGAAAAAGTCGGGCAGGAGAAACAGATACTCTTTTCCTTCGAGGAAATATACGCTCTGGAAAGGGTTCGTGATAATAAGAGTATTGCCCCTAAGTTCCGTGAGAGATTTCTTTCTGCGGGCCTTATTGAACAAGTCGGGCGAACAAGAGGCTCAAAATACATACTTTCGCACCGTTATTATTTCCATGAGGGGAAGCCAGGCCTTCACACACGCCTGACGGGCATACCGCGGGAAAAACAGAAAGAATTCATTATCCGTCATTTGCTTAGGAATAAGAAAGGGACGTTGGATGATTTTAAGGACATTTTCCCGGAATTGAAACCGATGGACATATCGAATATCCTGAGAGAATTGAGGCGTGATGGTAAGATTCGTTATGTCGGGGTGCGCGGATCAGGTTATTGGGAGATAGTGGAAAATACATAGCTTCAATCAATGTACTGAAGATCGAGCAACGCATTGCACTGATATTAAAGCGCTTTATCGTAATTAAATACATTGGTTCAGCATTGGACGTAAAAAGGTAAACTGAGGGGAGTTTGAAAGTGGAGATAGAAAAATTGGAATTGACCTCAACGAAGATCGTTGATGAGCAGCGGCAAAAGCTCAAGGAACTCTTTCCGGAGGTCTTTACCGAGGGGGCCAAGATTGACTTTGAGCGTCTCAAGCTGACCCTGGGGGAAATGGTTGATCCGGGAAAGGAACGTTACGGGATGAACTGGCCCGGCAAGGCCGACTGCTTCAAGATCATCCAGCAGCCGAGCATTGCCACCCTGACACCCGCCCGCGCCGAATCCGTGGATTTCGACACCACGGAGAACCTCTTCATCGAGGGCGACAACCTGGAGGTCCTGAAGCTGCTCCAAAAGTCTTACTTCGGCAAAATCAAGATGATCTACATCGATCCTCCCTACAATACGGGCAATGATTTTATCTACCCGGACAATTACAGCGAAAGCCTGGACACCTACCTCCGCTACACGGGACAGATCGACGACGAAGGCCGGAAGTATTCCACGAACACCGAGGCCGACGGGCGCTTCCATTCCAAGTGGATGAACATGATGTACCCGCGGCTGTTCCTATCGAGGAATCTATTGCAGGATTACGGAGTAATCTTTGTTTCGATTGATTGCAATGAATCCTCAAATCTGCGGTGTCTTATGAATGAAGTTTTTGGAGAAGAAAATTTTGTTGCATCAATAGTATGGGAGAAAAGATTTACTCGAAGTAATAATGCAAAGCTCTTTGCCACGCTTACTGAAAATATATTTTGTTACCGAAAAAGTCCATTACTTGAATCTTTAAAAGAACCGCGGAATGAGAAAGCAGACTCGATTTATTCTAATCCAGACAATGATCAGAGAGGGCCTTGGACTAGCGTTTCTTATGTGAATCCAGCTACAAAGGAGCAACGCCCTAATCTGGTTTATCCAATTATGAACCCAATAACGGGGACTATTGTCGAACACCCGACAAATGCATGGAAATATGAAAAAAAGGTATATGAAGTTCATGTACAAGAACATAAGCTGTATTGGGGAAAAGAAGGAGATAATACTTATCCCAGATTAAAGAAATTTTTGTCAGAAATGGAAGGAGGAATGGTCCCGGTAGACCTTTGGGATAGGAAACAAACAGGCACAACTGATGAAGGTAGTAAAGAGCTGGAAGAATTGCTTGGTAGCAAAGTCTTTGACTTCCCTAAACCACATAGCCTCATCAAGAGAGCCATGAAGATAGTTCCTACCCATAATAGTATCATCCTAGATTTTTTCTCTGGTACTTGTCCTACTGCCCAATCCGTCTTAGCCTTAAACAAAGAAGACGGCGGCAACCGTAAGTTTATCATGGTTCAACTTCCGGAACCGACTGACGAGAAATCAGAGGCTTACAAAGCCGGCTACAAGACCATCGCCGACATCGGCAAGGAAAGAATCCGCCGAGTCATCAAGAAAATCAAAGGGGAACAGGAAAAGAAAACCGATCTGTTTTCCGGCGATAAGCCGCCTCAAGACCTGGGCTTCAAGGTCTTCAAGCTAAAGCCTTCCAATTTCAAGCTCTGGAATGGAGAAGTGGGCAAAGACAAGGAATCCATCGAAAGGCAGCTTGCTCTCTTTGTCGAGCATATCAATCCCAAAAGCTCCCAGGAGGACATCCTCTACGAAATCCTTCTGAAATCCGGCTTTCCGCTAAGTACCAAGATTGAAAAAATCGAGTTGGCCAAGAAGACTGTCTTTAGCCTGGCGGATGGCTCCATGTTCATCTGTCTGGAAAAGGAGCTGACGCCGGAGGTCATCAAGGCCATGGCGGAGCAAAAGCCGGTCCGCGTCGTTTGCCTGGACGAGGGCTTCAAGGGTAATGATCAGCTCAAGACCAATGCGGTGCAGATCATGAAAACCCGGAACATCACCTTCAGAACGGTATAGCCATGAAGCTCCAGTTTGACGCCCAGCAGCAGTTCCAGATCGACGCCGTCAACGCCGTCGTGGACATCTTTGACGGCCAGCCCCTGCATCAGGGTGATTTTGAAATCCGCTTCGACACGTCCTATGAGAACCTGTTGAGCGGCCAGGTCCAGACGGAACTGGGCATGGGAAACCGGCTGCTCCTCAACGATGAAGCCGTCCTGGCAAACGTCCACCGAGTTCAGGACATAAACGCCATCGACCGGATTCCGGCCCTCCAGGGCTATCACTTCAGCGTGGAGATGGAAACGGGCACGGGCAAGACCTATGTCTACCTCCGGACCATCTTTGACTTGAGCCGGAAATACGGCTTCAAGAAATTCGTCATCGTTGTGCCGAGTGTGGCCATCCGCGAAGGTGTCCTGAAGAACCTGGAAATCACCAAGGACCATTTCAAGGCCCTCTTCAACAACATCGAGTATGAATATTTCGTCTACGACTCCCAGAAGATCAACCGGCTACGGCAATTTGCCGTGAGCAACTCGATCCAGATCATGGTCATCAACATCGACGCCTTCAACAAGAAGGACATCGCCGTGATCTTCAAGGAAAACGACAAGCTTTCGGGCCGGCAGCCGATCGAGTTCATCACGGCGACCAACCCGATCGTGATCATCGATGAGCCCCAGAGCGTCGATAATACGCCCAAGGCCCAGGAAGCAATCAGGTCCCTGAACCCCCTCTGTACCCTGCGCTATTCCGCGACACACCGCAACCTCTACAATCACGTCTACAAACTGGACCCCATCAAGGCTTACGAGATGCGGCTGGTGAAGCAAATTGTCGTTGCGGAGGCCAAGGGCGCCAACACCTTCAATGCCGCCTACGCCAAGCTTGCCGAAGTGGACAATACCAAGGGAATCACGGCAAAGATCGTCATCCACGAAAACCGACCGGGCGGCGTCCGGGAAAAGACCGTCAAGGTGAAACAAGGGGCGGATCTGTTCGTCCTTTCCGGCGAACGGGAAGCCTACCGCGACGGCTATGTGGTCTCGGAAATCACTGCCGAGCCGGGCAACGAATTCGTCGGCTTCAGCAATGGCCGTATCCTGCGCCTGGGCGAGGAACAGGGCGGCATCCGGGAAGACCTTATGAAGGTCCAGATCAGAAATACCATCCGGAAGCACCTGGAGAAGGAACTCCAGGTCAAAGACAAGGGCATCAAGGTGCTCTCCCTCTTTTTCATCGACCGGGTGGCCAACTATCGGGCCTACGATGAGGAGGGCAAACCCACCAAAGGAAAATTCGCCCTATGGTTTGAGGAGCATTACAACGAACTGATCGCCCAAGAGCGTTTCCGGGGCCTTTTGTCTTACCCGGTCGCTCAGCTTCATGACGGCTATTTCTCCCAGGACAAAAAGGGTGTTCTGAAGGATACGCGGGGCAACTCCGAGGCAGATGAAGACACCTACACCAAGATCATGCGCAACAAGGAGCAGCTCCTCTCCCTAGACGAACCGCTCCGCTTTATCTTCAGCCATTCCGCCCTGCGAGAGGGATGGGACAATCCCAACGTCTTCCAGATCTGCACCCTCAACGAGACTGCTTCCATTTTGAAGAAACGCCAGGAGATCGGCCGGGGCCTGCGGCTGCCAGTCAACCAACTGGGAGAACGGGTCTTTGATGAAAACCTCAACAAGCTGACCGTGGTTGCCAACGAAAGCTATGAGGACTTTGCCCGGTCCCTGCAAAAGGAATACGAGGAGGACTGCGGCGTCACCTTTGGGAAGATTCCGATAACAGGCTTTGCCCGGATTACGCGCGTCGTGGACGGGGAAGAATCGATGCTGGGAAGGGAGGCTTCCGAAAAGATTTGGAATGCCGCCCGCGCAAAGGGCTACCTCGACGGAGAGGGACGGATCACGGGCGCCTTCAAGCCGGGACCGGGCTTTGTGTTTGACATCGGCGAGGGATTCCGGGACGTGGAGCACAAGGTCCTCGAGGTGATGGAATCCTGGCGCGTGGAGCGGCATATCAAGAAGGACGAGGATGAGCGGCCTTTGCGGATCAACAAGCAGGTCTTCGTGGATCCGGAATTCAAGAAACTCTGGGATCGCATCAAGCTGAAAACCACCTACTCCGTGGAATATTCCACGGAGGTGCTGGCCAGCCGCGCCATCGAGGCCATCCGTAAGATGGAAAAGATCGAGCCCGTGCGCATTTCCTACCGAGAGGCTCTCCTTAATGCGGCCTACAAGGGCATCGATACCGCGGAGATCCGCAGTTCGATTACGGACATTGCCTTTGCCGGCGTGCTGCCCGATGTCATCGCCTATGTCCAAAAAGAAACAGAGCTGACGCGCTCTACCATTGCCCGGATCCTGATCGAATCGGGCCGCCTGGCGGAATTTGCCGTCAATCCCCAGCGCTTCATGGACGCGGTAGTCGGCATTCTCAAGAGAGAACTGCACCGGCTCATGATCGACGGCATCAAGTACGAGAAGATAGCTGACCAGGAATGGAGCATGCGGCTCTTCGAGGACAAGGAGATCATCAGCTACCTGACGAATCGCCTGGAGGTCAAGAAGTCGGTCTATGACGCCGTGGTCTACGATTCCGAGATTGAGCGGAAATTTGCCGAGGAACTGGACAGGCGGGAAGACATCAAGCTCTTCGTCAAGCTACCCGGCTGGTTCAAGGTGGAAACGCCCATCGGCGAATACAATCCCGACTGGGCGATCCTGAAGCATGACGACACAGTCTTATACCTGGTGCGGGAAACCAAGGGCACCAAAGACTTCGAGAAGCTGCGCAACGCCGAGGCGGAAAAGATCCGCTGCGGCCGCCGCCATTTCGAAGCACTCGGCGGCGTCGATTTTGACGTGGTGGTAACGGCGGGGGAGGTGTAGAAAATTCATCATGAACACGGAGGAAAGCCCCATACCCAAAAAGATTTCATAAGAGCCCATTGCAAAACTCCACCTGAGTCATTCCAGAGAAAGCCGGAAAACGAAGCTTAATGTTTATAATCCAGTCTTTCCAGCCCCTTCTGAACCCCGGCTTTCGCAGGGGCGACAGATAAGATTATTTTGCAATTGGCTCATCTATTTGAACAAAAAAGGGCGACCATTGGGCCGCCCTTCCCCTGCTGCAAATAAAAATCAATAACGGTAGTCTTCCGGTTTGAAAGGCCCCGCAACGGGAATGCCCAGATAGTCCGCCTGTTTCTTGGTGAGTTTTCCCAACTTCGCCCCGAGCCGCTCCAGATGAAGCATCGCCACCTCTTCGTCCATTTTCTTGGACAGGGTGTAAACAGCGGTTTTCAATTTGCCGGTTGCCAGTTCCAGTTGAGCAAGGCACTGGTTGCTGAAACTTGTGCTCATGACAAAGCTGGAATGCCCCGTTGCGCAGCCAAGATTCACCAGACGCCCCTCGGCAAGGATGATGATGCTTTTACCGGATTTCAACGTCCATTTATCGACCTGCGGCTTGATGTTATGGCGTTTGCATTCCGGGTTGCTCTCCAGGTAGTGCATGTCGATTTCGCTGTCGAAATGGCCTATGTTGCAGACAATCGCCTCGTTCTTCATCTTCTCCATATCCCGGCCGGTTATGACGTCGCAACAGCCGGTCGCCGTGACAAAAATATCTCCCTCCGCAACAACGTCGCCCAGCGTCCTGACATCGTAACCTTCCATCGCCGCCTGCAGCGCGCAAATGGGATCGACTTCAACGATCGCCACACGCGCGCCGAAACCCCTCATCGACTGGGCGCACCCCTTTCCCACATCGCCATAGCCGCAAACCACCACTCTTTTTCCGGCAATCATCACGTCGGTGGCCCTTTTGATGCCATCGGCAAGGGATTCCCTGCATCCGTAGACATTGTCGAATTTTGACTTTGTCACCGAATTATTCACATTGATGGCCGGGAAAAGCAGCTCTTTCCTTTTTTCCATCTGATAGAGCCGATGCACCCCGGTTGTCGTCTCTTCCGAAACCCCGCGGATATTTTTGGCCACCTTGTGCCAGTGCTGCGGATCTTCCTTCAGGCGCTTCGCGAGACGTTCCAGGATGATCCCCATTTCCCTGTTTTCAGGTTGCTTCTTCAGCAATGAGGGGTCACTTTCCACTTTCACCCCCTCATGCACAATCAGGGTTGCATCTCCGCCATCATCGACAATCAAATCCGGTCCTGACCCGTCCGGCCAGGTCAGTGCCTGTTCGGTGCACCACCAGTACTCCTCAAGGTTCTCCCCCTTCCATGCGAAGACGGCGGCGGAACCGGCCTGGGCAATCGCCGCGGCGGCATTATCCTGGGTGGAAAAGATGTTGCAGGACGCCCAGCGCAGATCAGCACCCAGCTCCTTGAGGGTCTCTATCAACATCGCCGTTTGAATGGTCATATGCAGGCTGCCGGTTATCTTCAAGCCGGCAAGCGGCTTCTTCGGCCCGTATTTTTTTCTGATCGCCATCAACCCCGGCATCTCGTTTTCCGAAAGACGCATCTCCTCCCGCCCCCAGTCCGCCAGAGAAAGATCGGCAACCCGGTAAGGCAACTTGCTATCCAGCTTCAAAAATTTCATAAGTTAAGTTCCTCCTGGTATTTTTTAAATTGGCAGCAAGCGGCCTTGCACCCGTCTGCCTTTGGAAAGTCATTCAATGCTCACCCGACTCATTAACGGCAGCGGCAACGGGACGATCATGGGGAATTACGACGCCGGTAGAAATAATCAGGGTAAAAGCCTCTTCCACGGAAATATTGATATCGATAATTTCGTCGCGGGGGACGATTATATATGTGCCGGTCGTCGGAGTAAGGGCATGGGGGAAATAAACGCCTACCGTCGGGCCCAATTTCTCCTGGATTTCCCTGTTGGGGGTGCCAGTTACAAAACCGATGCTGTAGAGGCCGCGCCGGGGATACTCGACAAGGACAACCCTCTTGAAACTCTTCGTTTTATCTGTAAACAGGCTGTCAGAAATACTTTTTATGGCCTGATAGACGCTTCTGACCACCGGTATTCTACCGACAAAGCGCTCGCCAAATTCCACCACCCGGTTGCCGATATAGCTTGCCGTCACCATGCCGGCAAACAGGATGAGCAGTACCGTAAAGGCCGCGCCCAATCCCGGAACATGGAAACCAAGAACCGTATCGGGCTGATACCTCTCAGGAATTACCAAAAGGAGGTTGTCCATGACGCCGATGATAAAAGAGAGGATATAGATCGTCAAGCCGGCAGGAATTACTACAACGAGACCGGTTAAGAAAAACCTTTTTATTTTCTTTTTCAACATTAAATCTTCGCCTTATGTCAAGAAATGCTCTTGACGCGGTTTTTTTCGTCGAGCAGTATCTTCCGGGGATGCCAAGCGGCAGCCTCCGCCTCCTCCACCATCGCATAGGTCGCAATGATAATCAAATCTCCCTTAGCAACCTTTCTGGCCGCGGCGCCGTTGAGGCAGAATGTTCCGGAATCCTTCGGCCCGGGAATGACGTAAGTGGAAAATCGCTCACCATTGGAAACATCGTAAATGTCGACCTTTTCGTAAGGGATAAAATTGGCCGCCTCCATGAGTCCTTCATCGATGGTAATACTTCCTTCATAGTGAAGATCCGCATCCGTAACCGTGGCCCGATGGATCTTCGCTTTGAGCATAAACCTCAACATGATCAAACCTCCTGTAACCTGTCAGATAGTATTATTCTGCCTATCATTAAAAACCAGATTGTCTATCAACCTTGTCTTTCCCACCCACACGGCTAAAGCGAGAAGCGCCGGCCCTTCAATATTATCCAGATCCTCAATCGTCGCCGCATCGCAAATTTTTGCGTAATCAACTCTGGCATGAGGGGTTTCGGAGATCATCCGCCTCACCCTTTCCAGAATCACCGGGGCTTTTCGCTCCCCTTGCACATAGAGCCCGTCGGCAAGAGCCAGGGCACGGCTAAGGCACAGGGCGGATTTTCTCTCCTCGGGGTTCAAGTAAACGTTCCGCGAGCTCATCGCCAGACCGTCAGCTTCGCGGGTTATCTCCATCCCGATAATCTCAATATCCAGATTAAGGTCACGCACCATCTGTCTGATTGTCACGTATTGCTGAAAATCCTTTTTCCCGAAAATCGCCGCGTGCGGTTTGACGCTATTGAAAAGTTTCGTACAAACGGTTGCAACCCCTCGGAAAAAATGGGGCCGGGAAGCACCACAGAGGTTTTTTGTTGTTTCCAGAACCTCGACATAAGTCTGATACCCCTGAGGGTACATCTCGCGGTTGTCCGGATTGAAGATTACATCGACGCCCACCCCTTCGGCAAGGGTTCGATCCCTTTCAAAATCACGGGGATAGGATTCAAAATCCTCCGTCGGGGCAAACTGGGTCGGATTTACATAGATGCTGACGACAAGACAAGTGCCATCCTTTCGGCCCATTCTCATCAGGTTCAGGTGCCCCTCATGAAAATAACCCATCGTCGGCACGAGAACAATCCTGCGTCCCTGCAATCGCTGCATATCGGCGAATTCCTGCATCTCCGCGACAGTCCTGATTATCTTCATTTTCTTTCACCCACTAAAAAAGCCCCTTCGCCAAAGACGGGGGCCTGAAATAAAAACACAAATAATCAATCCCTTACGTCCCAGTCCGCATTCGGATCCAAGCGTCGTCTGCGCCCTATCAAACCCCATTTTTTTTGTCAAGACATTTATGCGATGTTGCTGCCGGCAAGACAAACCGTCAACTGGATAAACTCCTCGAGGGTCATGGTCTCCGCCCTTCTTCCCGGCTCAATGCCGCTTTCGGCAAAGGCAGCGTCGAGCATCTCTCTCGAAAGACCCAGGTATAGAAGGTTGTTGAAAATGTTCTTCCGCCTGTGGGCAAAGGCGGCATGGACCACCTTATCAAAAAGACCGTTATCGGAAACGTCCGCCCCCTCCTTGAGGGTCATCCGCACAACGGCAGAAGCCACATCGGGAACGGGATAAAAACATTGAGGGGAAACCGTCATTTCATATACCGCTTCCGTGTATTTTTCGACCATTACCGAGGGAATGCCATATTTCTTTGACCCGGGGGCAGCGGTTATCCGGTCGGCGAGTTCCTTTTGAAACATCAGGACAAACGACTTTATCGCGCTGCGGAACGACAGCAGACGAAAGAGAATCAGGGAAGAAATATAGTAGGGAATATTACCGACAACCTTGATCTTTTTCTCCTTGTCAGCCGTTGAAAAATCGTATTTCAGGACATCCTGAGCGAGAATTTCGACGTTTCCGACGCCTTCAAACCGCTCCCCCAAAACATTCAGCAGGCGGGGATCTATCTCCAAGGCAATCACCCGGCGGGCAGTTCTGGCCAGTTCCTCGGTCATGAACCCGAGCCCAGCCCCAATCTCGACCACCGTTTCATCCGCGGCAGGCGCCGCCAGGGTGGCAATCCGCTTCATGATATTCATGTCCGTAAGGAACGATTGCCCCAGTCTCTTCTGCGGGCGAATATTATAGGCAGCAATCAATTTCCGTACGGTTGTCACGAGGCAGTCCGCTTTCGTATTTTTTCGACAAAATAGCGAGAAATAAAGTAGGCGGGAACGGCAAAAAAAGGGGCCATGCAGATTCCGCCAACGAGGAGCGGCTCGACTATTTCGCGACCGGTGGCCGCAAGCACGCGCAAGCTGTATTCATTGAATATAAAACCGTTTGCCCCCATGCCAAGGAGAAAACGGCCGAGCCTGTACTGGGAAAGGTAAAGAATGGGGATGGTAACCGGGTTGGAAACAAGCCACGAAGCAAGATAGCCGGCCGCTATATTCTGCCGGAACGTAACCCCGATCAGGACGATAAGCGCGGTATGGAAAGGAATAGTCGGGGTAACGCCGACAAAAACCCCGATCGCCATCCCCATGGCGATCTCTGCCGGGTTGCCCTGAAGGCTGAGAAAGCGCCGATAAAAGTCTCTTAGCTTATCCTGAATGATCATGTCGCAGTTGCAAGCGGTATGCGTGACACGGCATTGAGATCGAGACCGTCCTTCAACCCACATTGCAGAAGGCGGGTCCCCACAGCCGCGATCATTGCCGCGTTGTCCGTGCACAAAACGGCGGGAGGAATAAAAACATCAATTCCCGCGGTCTGGGCATCGCTGAACATTTTTTCCCGCAGGCGGCTGTTCGCCGCAACGCCGCCACAGATAACAACCCGCTTTGCCGAAACCAGCCGCGCGGCCCGGATGGTTTTTTCCGTCAACACATCGCATATTGCCTCCTGAAAGGAAGCGGCGAAGTCCGGTATCTCCTCGGTAGTTAACGGAATTTCGCGTTTTTTAAGCTTCGTCAGAAGGGCTGTTTTCAGACCGCTGAAACTGAAATCCAGACTGTCGCGCATCGCCCGGGGGAAATTGCAGGCCCCGGGGTTGCCACTTTTGGCAAGCCGGTCAATCGCCACCCCGCCCGGATAGCCAATTCCCAGCAGGTTGGCCGCCTTGTCAAAGGCCTCTCCCGCCGCATCGTCTTTTGTCTGACCAAGCAATCTAAAATCCCTGAATCCGTTTACAAGGTAAAGGGAGGTATGGCCGCCGGAGACGGCAAGGGCGACAAAGGGAAACTCGGGGGAAGAGTCGGTCAAGAATATCGCCGCGATATGTCCTTCGAGATGATTGACGCCGACAAGTGGCAATCCTCTCCCGAAGGCAAGGGCCTTGGCGGCGGAAAGACCGATCAGCAAGGAACCTACCAGCCCCGGTCCCTTTGTCACCGCGACTGCGTCAATTTCGTCCATCGTGAGCGCCGCATCTTCGAGGGCCTGAAGGATCACGGGGACAATCGCCTCGCTATGCTTCCGGGAAGCGATTTCCGGCACAACCCCTCCGTAGCGTTCATGCACCTTCACCTGCGAGGCGATAACATTGGAAAGCATCGTCTTCCCGTCCCTGACAACCGCGGCTGCCGTTTCATCGCACGAAGATTCTATTCCCAATACCAGCATCCGCACACACATCCCTGAATTTTATTTACAAACAGGCGTTAAATATATATAATGGTGAGCGTTTTTGCAATTAAACTTTTCAAGGAAGGAATAATCATGGAATTTAACACTGACTTTCTTGTTCTCGGCACGGGGATAGCCGGACTCAGTTTTGCCATCAAGGCCTCGCAATACGGAACCGTGGCAATGGTGACAAAAAAGGAAAAGATGGAATCCAATACCAATTACGCGCAGGGCGGCATCGCGGTCGTCCAGGATGAACTCGACAGTTTTGATGAGCATATCGCCGACACCCTCGTCTGCGGGGCAGGGCTTTCCAAGGAAGAGACCGTCCGTTTTGTCGTCGAAGAAGGACCGGCCCGCATCGAGGAACTCGTTGAATGGGGCGTGGAATTCACCCATTCCACGGAAAATGTCGGCAAATTCGATCTCGGCCGCGAAGGCGGGCATTCCCGCAGAAGGGTTGTTCATGCCAAAGACCTCACCGGCCGGGAGATAGAAAGGGCTCTGAATGAAAAAGCCGGCAACATTGACAATATTCGGCTATTCGAGAATCATATCGCCATCGATCTGATCATGAAGGCCTCCGCCCTCGGGCAGAAAACAGAAAAAGACCGGTGTATCGGCGCTTATGTCCTCGATATCGAAGGGAAGGAGGTTCATGCCTTCAAGGCAAAATTCGTAATGATGGCAACCGGTGGCATAGGTAAGGTGTACCTTCTTACCACCAATCCAGACATAGCGACGGCGGACGGGATCGCGATGGCCTACCGGGCGGGGGCAAAAATCGCCAATATGGAATTTATCCAGTTTCACCCGACCTGCCTCTACCACCCAGAAGCCAAATCATTCCTAATCAGCGAAGCAGTTCGCGGCGAAGGGGGAGTACTCAAGCTGAAAAACGGCGATACGTTTATGGAAAAATACCATCACCTCCAGAGCCTGGCACCACGGGATATCGTCGCCCGGGCGATTGATACGGAGATGAAAAAATCGGGAGACGAGTGCGTTTTTCTCGACATCACCCACAAAGGACGGGCATTCCTCTCGGCAAGATTCCCCAACATCTACGGGAAATGCCTTGAATTCGGGATCGATATGGCTACGGAGCCGATCCCCGTGGCCCCCGCGGAACACTACCTCTGCGGCGGAATCGTGGTCAACGAAACCGGCGAGACATCAATTCCGGGGCTCTTTGCCTGCGGCGAGGTTTCCTGCACAGGACTGCACGGCGCCAACCGGCTGGCCAGCAATTCCCTGCTGGAAGCCGCCGTATTCGCCCACCGTTCCGCAAATCGGATTGCGGAATTGTTCAGGGAACTGAAGCAGGAGGAGCCTATATCAGTCCCCCCCTGGGATCCGCGAGGGGCGACCGAAATTGACGAGGCAATCTTCGTTACTTATAACTGGGAAGAGATACGCCGCTGCATGTGGCAGTATGTGGGCATCGTCCGCTCCGACCGCCGCCTGCAGCGGGCTCAGCACCGAATTGACATGATAAACCAGGAGATAGACGAATATTACCGGAATTTTCTCGTAACGAGAGACCTTCTGGAGTTGCGCAACATCGCGCTCACAGCAAAGCTTGTCGTAACCTGCGCCAGAATGCGCAAGGAGAGCCGAGGCTTGCATTACAATCTCGACTATCCCGAAAAAAATGACCGTGTCTGGCTCAAGGACACGGTCGTTTCGAGGAATGATTTATAAACCGGGCGATGCAGTGTTAAGACATTGTCAGAAATAACTCGATCCATCCCAGCAATGGGTGCAAACCCGTTCCTTCGGCAGGCCGATGGCCTCTACGAGATCGTCAAGCTTCTGGTACCTTAGAGTAGTTACACCAATCTTTTGCCTGATTTTTTCAATCATCTGCCAGTAACGGTCGGTCCCCGCTCTGGCATATTCTTCCAGATGGCTTGCCTCGGCTCCTTCAATTTCCATTATCGCCTTGCGCCCGGCAAGGTCAAGCGTGGAGCGCGACCGGGAAAAATTCAGGAACAGGCATGGGAATACGAGGGCGGGGCAGGCAGGGCGGATGTGAACTTCCCGGGCGCCATAGTCGTATAATATTCTGACATTATCCTTTAACTGCGTCCCCCGGACAATTGAATCGTCACAAAAGACGATCCTTTTCCCGCTTATCAGCGTCTTTATAGGGATCAGTTTCATTTTCGCCACCAAGTCCCTCATTTCCTGGTTTTGCGGCATGAAACTCCGCGGCCAAGTTGGCGTATATTTTACATAAGCCCGCTTATAGGGAATTTGCTTCTCTATCGAATATCCAATGGCATGAGCAACCCCGGAATCAGGAATGCCGGAGACAAAATCGGCAGGGACATCATCATTTCTTGCCAGCGCCGCTCCACAGCGGTACCGGCATTCTTCGACGTTGACGTTTTCGTAATCAGAGCTGGGATAACCGTAATAAACCCACAGGAAAGCGCACACCTGCATCTTATCGTTGGGTTTCCGGCGCTGCTCGTATCCATCGGCAGTGATAAAAACGATTTCACCCGGCCCCAGGAACTTTTCCGTTTCGTAGCCAAGGTTGCAAAACGAACTTGATTCCGAACTTACTGCAAAGGCCCCCGGCTTTTTCCCCAAAACCACCGGAGTTCGCCCCAGCTTGTCTCTGGCCGCAAACAAACCTTTCTCCGTCAGCAACAACAGGGAACAGGAACCTTTTACCTTTTCAAAGACGTTCTCTATCCCCTTTTCATAAGAATCTTCTTCATCTATCAACATGGCTATCAGTTCCGAGGGATTGGTCTCGCCATCGATTGTTTCCGAAAAATGTCTGTATTGCTTAAGCGCCCTTGCGGTGAGCTCCTCGATATTGTGGATTTTGCTGACCGTAACAATGGCAAATTCCCCAAGATGGGATTTGATCATTATCGGCTGCGCTTCCGTATCGCTGATAACGCCGATGCCGCTGTTGCCATGCAATTTAGGGAGCTCCGGTTCAAATTTCGTTCTGAAATAGGAACTCTCCAGATTATGGATTCTCCTTCTAAATTCCTCGGAATTTCTGACTGCCAGTCCCCCCTTCTTTGTGCCAAGATGTGAATTGTAATCTGTTCCGTAGAATAAGTCATCGACACAATCGGATATTGAAACAGTACCGAAAAAACCGCCCATAATTTTTTCTCCTTTTGCTCGGGAATCTTCTCCCGTCCCACGCTCCCTGCAAATACGCACCAAACATCAACCTGATGCGATTGGCAACAAACAACCAATTTTCGTAAACACCTTAGCCTGCCTCGGGGCCAAAGACGCGGGCAAAGATAAAATCGACCTGCCGGATGAAATTTTGCACATCGAACGCCTCCTCGAGGTCGGATTTGTCGATGCGGGAGACAACTTCCTCGTCCTGGAGGAGCAAATCCTTGAACTCAACACCTTCTTCCCATGCTTTCATCGCATTGCGCTGGACAATCGCATAGGCGCTCTCCCGCGTGATCCCCTTGGCGACCAATTTAAGCAATACCATCTGCGAGAAGATCACCCCTTTCGTCATCTGGAGATTGGCCAGCATCCGCTCCGGATAGACAACCAGCCGGTCGATGAGTCCGGTAAAACGCGACAGCATGAAGTCAAGCAGGATTGTCGCGTCGGGGCCGATCACCCGCTCGACCGAGGAGTGGCTGATGTCCCGTTCATGCCAGAGGGCGACATCCTCGAGGGCGGCAACCGCGTAGGAACGCATCAGGCGCGCCAAACCGGAAATATTTTCCGACAGCACTGGATTGCGTTTGTGCGGCATCGCGGAGGAACCCTTCTGCCCGGGAGAAAAATACTCCTCCGCCTCGCGTACCTCCGTCCGCTGTAAAAGGCGTATCTCCTGGGCGAATTTGTCAAGGGAGGACGCGACGATCGCCAGCACCGTGAAATATTCCGCATGGCGGTCCCGCTGAACGATCTGCGAGGAGGCAGGCGCCGGGGTCAGGCCCGCTTTTTTGCAGACGTATTCCTCGATGGAGGGATCGATGAAGGAAAAGGTGCCGACCGCGCCGGAAATCTTGCCGGCGCTGATTGTCTCTTTAGCCCGAACAAGCCTTTCCCGGTTTCGTTCCATTTCGGAGTGCCAAATCGCCAGCTTCAGGCCAAAGGTTATCGGCTCGGCGTGGA